>OGTJ01000033.1_pt1 | contig 120529 bp, 62 predicted proteins | sample 1574611 | NCBI WGS metagenome assembly OGTJ01 (sample SAMN03295858, study PRJEB24534) | human gut metagenome | isolation source: fecal sample 1 from infant 9 | host: Homo sapiens | place: USA: Pittsburgh, PA | collected 2014-07
CGCATTGACTTTTTATGGCTGTATACTTGCAATAGCCAATCTCAGAGATGAAACTGAGCTACTATGTGCATGTGTGCGTGTGTAGATCTGCATTGACAGCGTAAATCTATCGTCTCTATTGCGACAATATAACACGTCCCTCTCGCCAAAGATCGCAATCCCCTTGCTCTTCAACTCAATTCTTCAGCAATTATACTTTCCAAAATACGGCCATCACTTTCGGGGAACTTCGCAAACTCATGGGCTTGCACACTTGCCAATATCGATTTAAAATCATCATTGCAATTGCACTTGGCACAATAATTCATTTTAACAAATTCATTGGCAATTTCTTCTTGATGATTGTCCATCAATTGATTGTTAGCCACCACAAGTAACCTTTTGTGATTACGTAGTGTATCGATGATTGAACCAGTTCCCGCGTGTGAAATTATAATGTCGGCCCGGTTAATGTAGTCTTGAATGTGTGGAGAAAAAGGGAACGCGGTGATTTGTATGTCGTTATTGGTTAGCATCATTGTATCATTTGTGGTGTTGTTCTCTACTGTGAACCCAAATTTTTCAATGATGTTGCTCTTTTTCAATTGTGATTCAAAGAATTGGCGACTGATATGTTGTGATCCTTTGATTTCATTGCCATATTGTATGAGTAACTTCGTGACGCCCAAATCAATCAAGGATAGAACAAATTTGACACTGACTACCGTCTCAATTAGTTGCCTAAATGTGACTGTAGCACCAGTGGTTACCAAAATTGTTGACATATCTCCTCAAGCGATACCCCAATCTCATTCCCGAGCTCGTTTAGGATTTACGCGATAATTTTTTTTCTTTTATTTTTTCAGATCGTAAACCACTCTTTTTCTTTTCTCATATATCAAATCATACGACACGATGAAGGTGCTATTCTACGGATTGATTCCCATCGCCCTCTATGCTATATTCAACTACTTATTCCACACATGGCTACCAACGAACTACCGATTTGACAAAGTCGTATTGCAAAACTTGGTGCAAGATGTATTAAAAGACCACCCAGATGGAAATGCCACTGCAATAATGATTGACTTGGCCCCCAGAATCAAGCAAGAGTACCCTGACTTGATCAATGACTTGAATTTCAATGACTGGTTTTACAATAATGCTGGTGGAGCAATGGGGCAAATGACAATTTTGCATGCGTCGATTTCTGAATACTTGATCTTTTTCGGAACTGCAGTAGGGACAGAAGGCCATACGGGAGTTCATTTCGCTGATGATTATTTTACGATCTTGAGTGGTGAACAAAGGGCCGCTTACCCTGGTAGTATGGAACCGGAAGTGTACAAACCTGGTGATCAACATCATTTACCCAAGGGTCATGTCAAACAATACGCCATGCCTGGTGGATCATTTGCATTGGAATTGGCCCAAGGTTGGATTCCGGCAATGTTGCCCTTTGGTCTTTTGGATACTTTGAGCTCAACATTGGATTTCTACACTTTCTACTTGACGTCGTACTATACCGCTAAAGATATGATTAAGAATTTGTTGAATGGAAAATTTTGAGTTGGATGTTATACGCTACCGAATGAGGCATTGTTGCAAAAAAAAAAATAAACAATAGAGAGAGACCAAAACAAACGCGATACATGCAATATAAAAGTAAGTGAAACTTTTTAAATTAAACTGTATTAATAAAAGATGTTCTAAACTGATTTTAAACGACAATGTAGTTGATACAACGTTAGGAACTAAATAAAAATTAAAACAAAATGACTTTTTTTATTCCGTTAATGGAGTCGTATTTTTCTTTTTTTGTTTTTTTTTTTTCTTCGTGTCTTTTTACATTCTGTGGCCACCCAATTGTAATAATGATTTGGCCACGCTGAAACTGTTTGGTGTACCCAAAGTGTTATTATGGAAAGGCGACGACGTTAAAACTGTCTTTTTCTCCCTTTCTTCTCCATCATCCTCGTCGTTATCATCATCATCATTGTCATCGTCATCAGCGATTCTGGTTTCGTCGATAGACTCTTGTTGATCAATTGTAGTATTGTTGTGAAGTGTAGAATTCTGCAACATTGTCATATCGTTATCTTCATCTATAGTGTCGTCTACAGTAGTAGGCATTCTTGAAGCAGAAGCAGTGGTGGGAACGACTGAAGGTGCTGCATTATTGAATGATTGTTGGAACCTCAATGAACGCGAAAGATTAGCGCGTTTGATTGGTGTTTTCAAAATCTTGTTGATTGGTGGCAATTGTGTTTGTGTTTTGTGATTTAGGGTTATTGCTGGTAATGCTGTGTTTAAAGTCGAAGTAAGGGCGACAGGAGCATGGTCATGGGTAGCTTGAGAATGGGCATTGAATGACGAGTTCGTTGAACCGTATATGCTAATGGAAGGACAAAATATATTGAAGCTTGGTGCGGAATGTGCTGCTGCGTTATTATTGGTGGTAGTGCTGCTGACTTGTTTTTCACGAATCAATGGTAGTTTCTTTTGAGTACTTGAATAATGAATGCTGTTTTTCTTTATTTGAAATAGTTTTAATTTTTGATCTCTCTTTTTGGTTTTGCTTTGAGCAACATTTGACAATGATGTTGTTGTCGATAAAGAGGGAACTCTTGTTCCTGATTGCAAATTAACATTAATTGATTTGGTGTAGTAAGTTTTAGGTTCTGGTGGGGTGAGTAATGATGACATGGCCTTGGCTGTATGTATTTCGTAATTTGGTGATGCAGTTGGTGTTCCCTTTTTGGAAGCCGAAGGACTCAAAATTGGGTTCAAGAAGTTAAGTTGAGCAAGTTTGTCATTGTTCTTGGGTACTGTATCAGTAGTGGTGGTGGCAGTGATAGTGTTGGTGCCGGCGGTGGTGCTCGTTGAAATTGGTTTGTTTTGTTGTACTTTATAAAGGGCAAATTGTAATCTCAACTTCAATTTCGTAGCGGCCAAACCAGCTTTATCGTTCTTGAATGCTGAGGTTGATGATTTCAAACGCAAAGTAGGAGAAGTATCAGATGTTGTATTGTACTCTGCGAAACTGATTGATTTGGCCATTGCTGGTGATCTCTTGCTGTTATAGTATGTGCCCGATTTTTCAATTGAAAATGACTTGGTGACCATATCAGGAAATCTTTTTCTTTTATGTTTACTTGGTGTGAGACTAAACATCGACTTGAAGTCGTCAGTGGTTTGACGAATGTAAGTTGTTGTTTGTTTATTGGCTAATGGCGTTGAAGAGTTTAAGGACCGGTTTGAGTTCAATTGACCATCCCCAATTGTTGACAATGCTGTTCTGTTAGTTACCATTGGCATTTTTTGTAAATTGTTTTCCCAAAAGCGTGTCTTTCCGGGTACTAGCGCGTCTTCTTTTTGTAGTTTTCCCTTACTTTGAATTACCAGCAGTCGGCTTCTTCTCCTTTTCCACTAGCGCTGAGATACGTAGAAGGCGGTGGGTGTTGTTGAAAAAGGATTGAAAAGAGTTCAATTGATTAGCCTTTTTTTGCTCAAAACAAGTGAATGGATTTGGATGAAAAATAGTATAGCGTATATACAAATACTAAGTTTAGAGTTTTGGTGTTTCTGGAGGGTTTACCTATTTTCGCTTTTGTTGTAGTAATAATTTTGGTGTTTTGTGTCTTTGTTTGGTTACTGAATTGGGCATCGATCAAAACAAACAAAAAAACATGAACTCGAGAAAAATAGAGACAGAGGAATGCATGGGTTGTGAGACAAAACCACACAACAACATACATTCTTTAGTTCTACCTGCTTTAATATTTACATGTTGGGTATTACCCTTTTTGAAAGGAATGGCTGGATGAAGTCAATTGACAAACAAACAAACAACAAAAATGTAGATCTCTAGGTGGGAGGTAGGTTTTAAGAGGTGATTGATGAAAAACGTTTGACATTTGAGATCGTTTACATTTTATGCATGTTGTCTGTGGTTGTTGTTTTGACTTGAAAATTTGAATACGAAAAGATCGAGTCAAATGGTCTTGTGACTGTCTTGTGTTAGGGAATCAATAGTAATAATCACGTATTGGAGATTGTGAGTTCTCGGAGGTAAGACAACAGCTATTACGCAATAACAAACAAAAGAAGTTGAACTAGGAGCACAGAACAGCACAGCACAAGGAGAAAAAAAGAAACGCGTTAAAGTGTGATACAAAAGCTCAGATTATACATCACGCACACGACCTATATAGATGGCTCAAACGTAACTGTTAGACAGTCGTAACCTTCCGCTTAGAAGGTGCAACCTTATTACTTGATCATGTTGATTTGGGGACGTATTATTCCTTGTATGTTTGATATCATATACCATGATGACGATTTATATCCCCATTACGTGTCGCGAAAAAAAGCTTTTGTGTTTTGTGTGTGTGTGTAATATTTTTAGTTCATCGTTTAGCATTGTACTACCACAACCTACCCTTTTGGGCTGATGGTGTGTCTCTTTTTGTTTACAGTTTCCAAACAATACAAATTGTGACATATATGGCGAAGTGTAGAGAAAGATGTCAGATCCAGCAATGTAAATAAACAAATAACATTGCAATGCGGCATCACAGACTTTATGCATGGGCTCTTAATGATACATCCAGATGGGATCTTCTGAGTGAAAGTCACTTCTCTAGATCATGGTAAACTTTTGAACACGCAATTTACAAACAACTACATAAGTTTATTGAGTTCCATTAAATGCGATGGACATGTCCTGAGGAGCGACTTCAGAAACTACAACTCACCTGACTCCTGAATGTGAAAAATGGATAAAATGAAAGGTGTTTCTTGTGTAGATAATGGTTTTGCTACTAATTTTACAAAGGCTACACGCAAAATTCGAAAAATTGCCTCGTTGCAGCCATATTGCTTCTTCATTTGAAACAAAAATACAGTGCTTCCGGCGAGGGATGCTCAATTAGAAACTTGCCCCCATTAACTAGTTCTTCTTTAGTTCTTTTTGTTGACCATTTGACGAAAGAGGAATTGCACGTGCCGCGACACTTTCTAGGCATTACATTACACAAAAGTAGGCTATCTTAAAGATAAGAAAAAATGAGGAAACAAACAAGAACGAGAAGAAAAAAGAACGGAGTGATAGAGAAGGAGCAACTCTCCTGAGAACACATTCAACTCCATCTTCACAATGCTCAGATCAAAGCTATCATCACTTCGAGAATACCTCACCCCCATAAACCATAACTCTAATTTCCTCACTACGGGAGAGATTAGCCCGGAAGAATTTGTTCAAGCAGGTGATTACTTGGTATACAAGTTCCCCACTTGGCAATGGAGCAGATGCCCCGATAAATTACAAAAACTGTTTTTGCCTCCAGATAAACAAGTATTGGTCACTAAACATGTGCCTAGTCGTGTGAGGGCATCTAATTTTGAAGGAGAACTAGAGGAGGAGGATGATGATGATGGAGTGGTCGTAGGTAGTGGTCATGACGACGGCGAAAAGGGCAAGCACGAAGAGGACGAAGAATATGGTTTAATCAAGTCAAACAAACCCGCTGGGAAACTGATTGAAAGTAGTGCTCAAACTAATGCAAATGAAGAAATTGTTGATATAGATGATTTGATAGATAACGATGCCGAAGAAGCGGATGAATTGGACCACGATTTTGATGATTTGGATATTGTATACGATTCAAACAATCAGCTCAGAAAATATGACTTGTATATCACCTACTCGACATCGTATCGAGTGCCGAAAATGTACCTTGTTGGGTTTGATTCAAATGGTATACCACTATTGCCAAAGCAAATGTACGAAGATATAAGCGCCGACTACAAAGACAAGACGGTGACTATTGAAAATCTCCCCGTGGCTTCCAACACTACTTCCGTATCAATACATCCTTGCAAGCATTCATCAGTCATGAAAGTGCTCATGAGTCATCAACGAAAAAAGAAGGAAACTCAAGTGGAGAAAGATTTGCTGAATTTATCTATTGAAAATATAGAACCAGAAGCAGAAGGGATCAGAGTTGATCAATATTTAGTGGTTTTTCTCAAATTTGTTGCTAGTGTGATCCCAGGGATTGAGTATGACTACACGATGGATGCTTTGTAATTGAACTAAACGTATAAAGTTGTTTTTTGTTGAAAGAATTGAATTTCTAAAATATGAAGATTGTAAATCCGCTACTCCTAGCTCATTATCTTGACTCATCATCGGCATATTCAATATGCTCTCTTTCGTTAATAATGTTTTTGATACCATTATTACCCAATTTCTCCATCATTTCACCAGCATCAAAAGTCTTTGGAATAGTATGTTTGAATTTTCTAGCAGGTACACCTTGTTCAAACAATTTATCCAATTCAGCGAAAGTTCTATTTTTGGTTTCTGGTAATTCAAACCAAGTCCAAATGGCAGCAAAAATGGCAAATCCAGCCCAAAAGAACCCCGTCTTGGCTTTCCAGTTCCATTCAGTTGGATTCAACATATAACTGGAAAGAATACCAACAACAATACCGGAAACATTATAAAGGAATCTTGACAACATGACTGTCTTTTGTCTCAATTTGGCTGATGGCATTTCGGGGACAATACAATAACACATTGGACCCACAGTTAAGTCATAGACAAATGTGTAAACCAACAACATGGACCCAATACCCCAACTAGCGCCAGTGGATGAAGCGCAGCCCAACCCACCAGTAACCAAAAGAAGAACAGCTTGTGTGCACAATCCCCCGAAAAAAATCGGGAATCTACCGAGCTTTTGTGACAAAAACCATGAGCCAAATGTACCAATGATACCAAGGCAATATTGAATGATGGAGAACGTGAAAGCATTGGAAAGATCCAATCCTGCTTGTTCATAAAAATAAGTTGAGTAACCCATCAATGCTGAACCAGTAATGTTTTGAAATAACCAAGTAATTCCTGCGATTCTTGTTCTTCTGAAATTTTTGCCAGTAAAACATTCTTTGAAAGTTGCCCCTTTGCTAGTGGCATCTTCTTCTCTAACAATCAATTGAATTTTGGTAACCATACTCTCGACAACTAAACTCTTTTCTGGTAAATAGGAATTAGTAGTCAATAACCTCATCAATGAATGTTTAGCTTCTTGTAATCTTCCCTTCTTGACCAAGAAGTATGGTGACTCTGGGGCCAAATATACACCAATCAAGATTGGAATTGGCCAAATCCATTGGATAGCATAAGCAATACGATAAGCATGAGGATCACTCATGTTCGAAATGCCTTTGATAACCCCAGCAGAAATCAATTGACCAAAAACCCAACACACATTGACATAGGTTGTTAGATACACTCGCAAACTAGCCGGTGCAATTTCTGATGCATAGGTCACAGTAATTGTTTGATAAGACCCCCAATTGATACCCAATAAGATATAAGATAAAAGCAATACTTCACGATTTGGAGCAAAAAACTGAATAAAGATTAACCCGATAGAAGTCGCTAATGCCGGCATCAATGTCTTTCTGTACCCGATCTTGTCAGCGAATATACCAGCCCACCATAACCCGATCAATTGGCCACATTGGTAACCCATAGATAATCCAGTTTGCCATCTTGCTGGCACTTGATAATCATTGATATCAGGAAAATAATCACCGAACTTCTTTCTAAACCCAGGATAAGCATAAAAACTCGTCAACAAATTTGTATCGTACCCTTCCATAATCAACGCCGTTGATAAAATCAATGACCAAGCAATAGCCTTGGGGAACGTTTTGACCCCCTCCTTCAAAGTCATTGTCTTTTCTCTTTGGTCATCAGCACGAGCATCTTCCGACATCTCCAAAAACTTGGAAATGTAGTCATCGACATCAGCAGTTGAAGTAGCTGCGGCAGTTGACTTGTCATCAAGTTCACTTGATACTGAAGCGGCACGAATCACCTTCACATCATCCCCTTTGATCTCGTAGACATCATCATTGGAATCACCCATCTTTTGAATATGTGTTTATTTTGGTTGATGGAGTGGCTCTGTTTTTCATTTGAAGAAGAGGGATTCAGCTGAGTATTTATATTAAAGTCGGTATGAGCGTCTCAATTTAATTATTTTGCAGCTAAATTGGTTCTTCCGCTATTTGAAAAATAAGCTTTTGTATCAACACTAAAGCACCATTTGAAGAAGAAATTGTCCTGTTTGATTGTATTGAGCAGCGAAAGGCGGAGAAGTATAAATGAATGAGTTAATGAACGAGCCGTGCATTTTTTTCTTCTTTTTCTCTTTTTGTAACCTTTCTTTCAATGTGAAAAGAACTGGAAAAATGCAAAGCAGGGTAAAATAACTCATCTGTAGACTGGCTGTGAGTGGCTCCTTGGTGACATTTGATTGGTTGAAACTCAACATTTGATCACTGTGGACAGTGTTAAATCAGCTTTTAAACTGTTGTGCAGTTTTCATCACGAGCTCCACATGAAATTAAATCCCTTGTACATACGTATATGCTGAAAAGCTAAATCTGTAGGGTTGATTAGTTTTTTCTTTGACCCTTGGCACCAAAACTCACAAATAATTTAAGTTTTTTTTTCGAAAAGCTCGGAGAATTACAATTTTTATTATACGTTTGGATTTTCAATGAAAGGTACAAAGTGCTTACAAAAGACAACTAAAGTGTCATATAAACAATACCCTATTGTTTCACCCCACATTCCATTAGTTGACAAGTCTCGTAAAAATTTTGGTCGGTCTTTGTTCCTTTTGTTTTTTGGTTGAGTGGTTAGTTCTACGTAATGCTTCTTGTTTTGTTGGTCTTGTTAACAATGAGAGGATAACCACGAAGAATGATACATCTTCTTTACTAAGTTTATGAGAAACTTTTCTCTCTTCGTCTTAGTTTTGTTTGCAGGCACTCTTCTTTGAAACATTCACTCCACATACATGGAGTGAGAACAGAAACTTTTTTTGGTGATCTTTGCTGGTTAGTTTTGTGTCAACAATTCAGTGGATGCATGCCAACTTAAACCTTATTGGGGTTGGAGCTTGAATACAAATCGGGAGGGAAAAAGGTCACAGTTGTGTGTGGTTAAAGAGGGGAAGCAATATTGCTTCTCATATAGTTTGACATGAACCCCCATTTGTCTAAGTTTCTCCGGCAGTGAAAGTTTCATATCGGCTAATGTTACCTCGCTGTTGGTGTTGTTGTAGAGAGTAGTGATGAAACAGCGATCCATCACGGAAGGGTGTCTACAGTCTCTCGTGTCTACCCCGCGTGAGTGGAGACGGTGCGGTTTAACTTTTAGGGGATGGAAGTTGTTGAGACCAAAACTTTCCCCAACAAAATAACAGGAGACCTTACAAACCCTTACGAGGCGTATACATTCGGCACATTTATCGCAAAAGCTTGGAGTAATTTATGGACCGAGCTTTGATAGTATAGATCATTATGTGTGGGGGATCAATACAAACAAAATAGTACTTATCTTAGTGAGTGCTATTTTATTGGCGTATATTTCGAGTATCAGCAAATTCTAATACTTGTTATTGTTCTCGAATGCTCGAATCTACTGAATTTTCTCATTCAAAGTTAGAGCGACCATTGTATAGGAGTGCTCTCAAAAAGAAATTTATGCTCAGAGGGTGGGGGAAAATGGTATTGCTTTTTAGACAAGAATAGATAGAACAACAGAAATTTAGTTAATCCGAGAAACAACGCGATAATATTCCGAGCATTTTCAAAAATTAACTGAATCTTATGATGTATCGATAATATCTCTTTGTAAACCTCCCCACAAATAAAAAATGCCGCCCCACGAAGTCATTGACTGGTAAATACTAATTTTTCAGAGAATAATGGATATCCCCGTGCTATTCCTCCGAAATCTTTTTGTTTTATTCAATAACAATTTAGACACTACAGAGCTGATTATCAAGATACTAAGCTACAACAGAGATTATAAAAGGTAACACTATCTTTCACTTAATTAGACTTGTTTCTATCAATACAACAAAGATATTACAATAACTTAGACTCACATAATCAAAAATGACTATTGATTACACCTGGTGGAAAGACGCTACAATTTATCAAATTTACCCAGCTACATTTGCAAAAGGGTTAAAAGGAAGATACACTGGAAATGATAAGACATTCGATGGCGCTTGTGGTGACATTCCCGGTATCATTTCCAAATTGGACTACTTGAAGGATTTTGTTGATATCATTTGGCTCAGTCCTCAATATGATTCACCACAAGATGACATGGGCTACGATATTAGTGATTATCAGAACATCTATCATAGATACGGTACCTTGGAAGATATGCAAAAATTGATTGACGGTTGTCACGAACGTGGTATGAAAATCATTGCTGACTTGGTTATCAATCACACTTCATCAGAACACAAGTGGTTCAAAGAATCCAGATCATCCTTGGACAACCCAAAAAGAGACTGGTACATTTGGAAAAAGCCAAGGTATGACGAAAAAGGAAATAGATTACCACCAAACAACTGGTTGTCGTACTTTTCTGGATCTGCTTGGGAATACGATGAAGCCACTGATGAGTACTTTTTAAGGTTATTTGCCAGTACTCAACCAGATTTGAACTGGGAAAATGAAGAAACCAGGAATGCCATTTACGACACTGCTTTGAAGTTCTGGTTTGACCGTGGAGTTGATGGATTCAGAATTGATACTGCTTGTTTGTACTCAAAAGATCAAAGATTCCTTGATGCGCCCGTTGTTTACAAGGACCAATATTATCAGCCAAGCGACAAATACACATCAAGTGGTCCTAGAATTCATGAATTCCACAAGGAAATGTTCAATAAGGTCACTTCCAAATATGATGTAATGACTGTGGGTGAAGTTGGACATTGCTCCAGAGAGCAAGCTTTGAAATATGTTAGTGCTTCCGAAAAGGAAATGAATATGATCTTCTTGTTTGACACTGTTGATGTTGGATCAGATAAGAATGACAGATTCAGGTATTATGGGTTTGACTTGAAAGATTTCAAAAAAGCGGTACAAGACCAATGTGACTTCATCGAAGGTACAGATGCTTGGTCAACTGTATTTATTGAGAACCACGATCAACCAAGAAGCATCACGAGATTTGGTGATAAAAAGTATCTAGCTAAGAGCGGTAAATTGTTGGCCCTTTTACAAACCACTTTAACTGGTACCTTATTCATCTACCAAGGGCAAGAAATTGGTATGACCAATTTGCCAAGAGAGTGGCCCATTGAAGCGTATAAAGATATCAATACCATCAACTACTACAACACTTTTAAAGAGAAGTACGGGTCCGATCCTGATTTTCCACAAAAGGAAGAGAAACTTATGGATCTTATCAACTTGTTGGCTAGAGACCATGCTAGATCCCCAATGCAATGGGACGATTCCGAATTTGCTGGATTTTCTGAATACGAACCTTGGACTAAAGTCAATCCAAATTATAAGGACATCAATGTTGCCAGTCAAATTGATGATCCAAACTCATTATTGAACTTTTGGAAGAAATCATTGAAAGTGAGAAAAGAGTATAAGGATTTGTTGATATATGGATCATTCGGAATCTTGGATTTTGATAATGAACGAGTTTTCACCTATGTCAAGAGCTTGCCTAACTCTGAGTATCCAAAAGCTTATATTGTGCTCAACTTTTCTAAAGAATCCGCCAAATTCAATAAATTGATTGACGGAGAGTACAAATTGATCAATGTTAATATTGGCAAAGATGACCTCGACGAAGATAATTTAACCCCCTACGAAGGAAGAGTTTACATTGTTGATTAGCTGATTGTTTGTACTTTATAGACTTTTTCATAGATGTTATAGAAATAAACATTGGTGAGACTCATATGGTAGCATGTATTCACGTAGAAGTATTTCCCAATCAGTCAAAAAATTTTCACCAAAAACGACACTGGAACCATACCAGATAAATAGCCTTTTACCTCACAATGTTGAACTTTTTCCTGAATATATCATTCAGATCCACACTTTTCCAACAATGCATTAATCCAAACTTGCTCCAAATTAGGACGAAAATGAAGTCACATAAAGCGATAACAAGCAGGCTAATCAAACGTACTTCAGGATTAAAGAGAAAACACGCTGGATTGAATCATGGTTTGGGTAGGTTTAGTGCACCATCATTGAAACATTTAAGAGGAATGACAACGGTTAAGAAAGAAGGGGGGTATTTAAAGAAGATGTATCCGCATGCTTGAACTACATGTGTCTATTTAAAATCCTTGTACATACATACATATATCCTAATCAGATGCTTTGATTTGCTCATGCTTTATAGTTTCCCATTTCCCACTTGTGTTGTCTCTTAGAAGCTCGGTGGTTGGAAAGTAGTGATAATCAGTTTTCAAAGAAATTGCAGCAGGGATATTATCAAAAGACACTATTCTGAGTTTTATATATGTCTTGTCCGGAATGCATTTCACCACATTGATAAAACTTGTTAAATCTTTAGTCTCTTGATCATTGACATGAGTTATAAAACTAACTGGGACAATTCCGTATTGATGTGCAGGACCACATGAACTTTTATCAGTAACAAATACTTCTGATGGAATTTTTGTCATTAGTTGTCTTACTCCATAATGAGGCTTTTGTAGCAATGCTCCCGACCAAAATACAACATGTGATGTGTCCAATGTGGCGGTTTCTATAGTAGGTACAGTCAAATCCAACTCTTTCTTTTGACGAATGATTTTGAAATTGAGATACTCGTTGTGATACATTGGTGCAAAATCTCTCAAGCTTCGCACCAATGTGTCATTTACAGAGAGGATTATGTCACCAACTCTCAATGGATTTGGTTTATCTGACAAGCTTGGTGCAGCAATCCTGTCAACTGATAAAAATCTAATCAGGTCTTCTGCCCCTTCTTCGAATTTACCGATCCATGATTGCGGTACGCCTCTCGTTCTTCCTTGGAAAACAGTTGTCGAGGCAAATTCAGCACTCAACATTCTCAACTCCAATGGGACCTCATTTTTTTCAAGCAGCTTTATAACGTCCTCGACATCAGTGACATCCAAACCCATTTTGTAGGATACATCATTAGACTCTCCCAAATACGACAACCAAAATGCTCTCACCGTTCCATCACGATCCACTAATATACCAGTTCCGCACTCTTGGGTAATCTTACTATCCAACAAAATGCACTCTAAATTAGTACCTCTATAACGTGGTGCCATCGTATTGGCAGTTACATTCAATGATGCAATTGAACTGACTTTAACATCATCAGTAACCAATCTTAAATTGTAATTGTACCCCACAAAAAACACATCATCACCTCGCTTCAAAGGCAAATCCGAGAATTTTGGTGTTTGCACATCAGCTAGTATCAAGCTTGGGTCATATTTGATTATGGCATAGTTCAAGTGTGGATGCAAAAACACAACTTTTCCAGCAACATCAATTGATTCTGCAAATACAACAAATATATCACACATGTAGTGAGGAACAAAGCGCCGTGATGTTAATACGTATCCATTTGCAGCATCAACGACAACACCGTAGCAAATATCCTTTTTAAATGGGTGCGAATCAACACCACTAGGACATAATGTCCTAATTTGCACAAATGACCTGACCAATTTCGAAATTTCTTCTTTGCTGGGATCGTTGAATGGTATATCCACGTATTTAGCATTCTGTGGAGTTGGTGCAATTGGCGGTAGCGGTTTATCCTGCAATGATACAAAATCCCATAACCCAGTCTTGTCATTCCTTGTAGCCATTTTGAAAGACGTGTACCAATGTCTATCTATGTATATAGTCTGAACATACTCGGCATTCATATCAGATACATGACGATACGTGACAGGCACTCTTGAACAATCGGGTAATTTTTTCATCACTTCGACAAATTCGTCTAAATTAGCAACTGATTTATCATCAACAGTCTCCACCAAGTACCCAAATGGATCTTGATTTGAAAATTCATACGATCCTGCTCCGTCATTTACGTATAATCCTCTCACTGGCAAGCAATAACACCGAGCAACTTGATACGAAAGGTCATTGAATGATGCACCTGCAACTTGCACATATCTATTTGGTGTTATGGCGTGTAGGTCACCAACTTTAATGAGCTGTTTCATTTCAACTCCACTTCGTTGCACGACAAATTCCAATTCCTTACCGACATTTTCATCAAGTATTTCATCAACCCTGATAAATGTCGATACAAACTCCCCATTAATTGAAATCAATGTGTCTCCCTCCTTAATCAAACCATCAGCTGGACCTTCAGGTAAAACCAACTCTGCTACCAACAATCCAATCTTATCGGGAAATGTCTTTCTTGCGAGGGTCTCAGCTTCGGCAGTCAATCCAAATCTAGAGCATTCATTAAAAGGCTTCAACTCCCATTCCACTTGAATGTCTCCTCTGGTGATTGGTTTATCCTCCTGTATACATTGAAGTGCTCTCTTTGGTCTATTTACAGGCAAAAAGAAATCCGTTGATGCTTCAGTAGATCCCCCTGCTTGTAAGGCAACACATTTCCCATCTTCATTCACCACTGGGGACCCTGATGATCCTCCAGTGGCTGATGCTGCTGCTTGTATGTACTCTGTATTGAAATCATTGTAAGTTAATGCTCCATAGTCAGGAGCATTTCGGTCAATTCTGGAGATAATACCAGCAAGTATGGAAAGCTTCTCACCATTATCATTACCAACAACCCTAATTTCTGTACCAACTTTGGCTAATGTAGGTTCTAGATCGAGTTGACTCAATTCCAAATACTTAACCTCCTTGGTATCAAATTGTAGAAACCCAAAATCATGAACAGGGTCTCTATATATTGGTTTAACATCGACTGATTCATGATTATCAAACACAATGTATCCCGTGAATGGACCTGGTCCAACCACATGTCTGTTAGTCAAGATCAATCCTCGTTCTGCATCCACGACAAATCCCGTAGCTTCACTGACTATTGCTGTTTCTGTATCGAATGGTGCCACATGCGAAAACTGTATTGAAACTACAGAGTTTACGACTTTTTTGATGGTTTCTTGCCACTGATTACTGTTGGATAATGCGACATCTAACACTGGTGGTTGTGGTGGTATCACTGATGCGTCTGATGAATCCGACTCCAAAATTATGTCTTCCTCAGCTGCTTCGATACCGTCCAAATCTGCGAGACCCGGATCACCTTTGGACCTCTTTGTGCTTCCATTTATATACAAGTCACCCTCCCTTTTCATAGTGTTATGTGGTTTGGGAAGTTGTTGATGAAACGTCTACGCAGAACGAGAATTTTTTTTTTCATATTTTGTATTGTTTCTTTTTTTTTTTTGCAATCGCGATGATTAACCCCATTCTGTGAAGTGAGAAGTCTCTATAAAACGCACGCGTATAAGATTATTTCTATAAATCTCCAACTATTTTCTTTGACCATGTAGCAAAGTATTTGTTTTGAGTATCAGACTGGTATAATACCTCCCCATGAATCATTGCACCAAAACGCTCCATCAAGTCCCAACCTTCCCCAATCATGCCAATGTACTCATCATTCAAGGTCTTTTCCATTAACGCCTCGTTGCCATACATATACTGCTTTTCAATGTCTTGCACCCATGGCTCCTCCCTAATCCACTCTTCGATTAAAGTACACCACGATTGAAGAGATGCCTTCAGCAATGCCCCCTTTTGATATTGCAAAAGCAAATTCATAAACTCGGCTTTTGCCCCAATCTTGTCGTGTAGTAGCCTGTGATTTATTCGAATATAGGCTGTGTAAACTATCCCACATGCTAATGACCAATCACTCTTCTTTGCAAACTTGTGTTTGTGAGAATAAAAAGTGGACAACATTTGGACAGTGTATTTGCTAGGGATGTAGAAGGTGTTGCAAAATGTGATGAATTCGCTAAGCAGAACAAGTTTGAACGTGTATTTGTAGTTTCCTCTTGTGGGTGTGTTGGTTTTGTTCACAAATGGAGATTTTGTCTTTTTACCAGGAGGGCTTGAGGGCTTGTCATCGTCATTATTCTCTTCCAAATCCCCTGCTACTGCTGCTGCTTTAAGCTTCTTCAATGGGGATCCAGACTGCTTTTCTGGGTTATTCGGCGCTGAATTTTTCAAAGGAGTGGACTGACGCTTCCTAGGGCTTGAGGTTGGCGTACTAGCAGCAGACATTTGATTGACCAATTCACGAAAGTCGTCCAATAGACGCATCACGACTTGGGGCTTTATCGGTATTTTCGTCACATCTGGTGTCGGTAGATTGAATATTGTTTGAAATTTCTCAGCAATCACAAATGTGCACAAGTGGTAACGTCCGATCTCCGCATTGTTAGGCAAGGAACCACTCTTGCGTAAACTTATATTGTATAATGAGTCGATGTAAGTTGATAGCTTGCGTCGATTTTCACCAGAATATGAAGGGATGATGTCCTTGATGGACTGGTTGATCTGATTCGACGCCATTATGGTTAACAAAGCAGAGGTATTGCGTTATATCAAATCTAGTCGTTCACATGTTCATATTTTTCAGAGATAATTGTCAGGAGTTTCATTTTTTCGACATTCAAAGTTTTTTTTTTACGTCAAAGAATAATTCAACCAACCAAATTTTTTCCTTTAACAGTTACGCAATCCACCAGAAGAATATATCTTTGTATCTGCTCTAGTGTGCACACGGTCATCATATTGACAGAGCCATACATATCTATACTTTACAATCGAAGCACAACTAGTATACGTATTGTGCCTACAGCTAATCAGATCTTTTCCAAATGTTATCAAGAGTTATAATCAAGCCTGCAATATTTGCTCGTAGCTTTGCATCTACAGCAATCATAAGGAATTCAGAATTGGCCAAGCCTACAGATTCTGCTGGGAAAGAAATCGTATCAGGTGCCCCAAGAGACCTTGTTACTAGTAGGGTAGTCAGGATATATCAAGAAGCCAAGCCAGCCACACAATCAGGACACCACAATGGTCACAACTGGAAGTTGGACTGGGACGTTTTGGGTAAAGGCAACAGATGGGAGAACGACTTGATTGGGTATCAATCATCCTCCGATTACATGCAAGGAACTATAATGAAATTCGACACCAAGGAAGCTGCTATTAGGTTTGCCGAGAACCAAGGTTGGGACCATTACGTCCAGGAGCCCAAGAAGTTACACTTCAGAAAGAAGGAATATGCTGCCAACTTTTACCACTCATCTGGTCCATTGAAACATATCAGAACTAAGTAGATTGGCGATGGGTAGAATTAAAGAAGACTTTGCTTTTTGAAAAAACGAGGTTAGTATATACAACTCTAATTGAGTAATCTTAACCCCATTGCAAAGCATGATGTAGGTTCGTAAGTCTGATCCTCTCCAGAACCACGGAGATGCGCGATGAAATGCGTCTAAAGAAATGCGATTAAAAAAATAAAAATAAAAATATAAAAAAAAAATTCAACTAAAACTTGTCAGATAAAAACAAAAAAAAAGAAAAACCGGAAAGAGTTAATCTATCAAGACTTCTCTTGCTACCGGTACTTCATTTGTATATATACTTGAAAAGAGACAGCAGCTTGCGTGTCTTCCATATTGAACCACTGACAAGGCTTGAAGTGTCTGCTAAATTTTTAGGATTGTTTGTGGAGTATCAATACAGAGGATTACCACAAGGAACATGTCTTACGGTGGTGGCTATTACAGCCATAGGTACGGGCAGCGAAGGGAACGGTATGAATCATATAGGCCGAATCGCTCGGTAGCCCCTTCTCAAGGTGGGCCTCGAGACTCCAACCCGCTGCCTGTACATTCACTACATATAGATGAGGGAAAGCCCGATCACCATCGCTATCATCATCATCGCGATAGGACAGAGTACACAAAAGGTTATCAGGGGCGACTGTCGCGATGGGATTCTGCCGAAAATTCAGGGCGAAATACTCCTTTATCTGCCAGTACCAATGGTTCACAATCTGAGGCTTATTCTAATACCAACACGAGAACCGGAGTTAATCAAAGGGACTTGGAATACAATAAACTAGCTCACCATCGTGATTGCACAAGGAATTTAGAGTCTTCAACAAAACTAGAGGGTGGCAAAAACTATAAGGTGATGTACGATCCCGAACTAGATCCTAGTCTATCAAAGAGTGAATCAAAATTGAAGTCGAAAAAAGTACGATTCAATGGAGAAGGGGTTGACAAGCCTCAAGATCCCCGACTACCGAGCTTGGCCAACTACTTACAAAAGCCAAACAAAAAGTCGTCCAAGTTCCCTTTCAAACAACTACCCCAAGCGAAATTCATATATGATCTGGATTCCATAGGTGAAGCACCGCTCACTACATTGGTAATCTGGGATCTTCCAATAAGTATCAATGAAACCTTTTTGAAAAACTTTCTCGCAAGCTTTGAATCCGGTATAGAAAACCTCAAGACATTTGATGATCCGAAATACGGAGTTCCTTTAGGCGTTGCCACTTTCAAATACCAAGGAAGCACTGAAAAGTCAAACTCATTGGCAGAGAAGTTCATTCAAACCGTTAAACGAGATTCCATAAAAATTGATGGGAATCTACTAAAAATTGCTTTGAATGATAATCAAGATGATTTTTTGAATCTGAAAATAAATTTAGCAAGAGGCAAAATCATTCAACAACAAAAAAAGAGAGAAGAGGAGGAAGAAAAGCGGCGATTGGAGAAACTTGAGGAGCAGAAAAAACTCGAACAACAGAGAATCGCAGAGGAGCAGAAAAAACTTGAAGAGGAGAGGAAGAAGAAGGAGGAGACTGAAAAATTGCGGGAAAAGGAGCTCGAAATAGCTGTGATTTCTGATGGTGGGACCACTCATTATCAGCGTGATACCACCGTTTTGTCCAAGAGGCACGGCAACAAAGTTGTTCAAGGTAATTTTTTGCCCGACGATTTGAAAAAGTATGTCAAGAATCGGCCCTACCTACTTATTCATGACAAGTACGTCTCAACAAAGAAGGTATCATCGCAAGAAATAAAACGAGCTTTTAAAAAATATGACTGGACTAGAGTTTTGTCTGACAAAACAGGCTTCTATATTGTGTTCAACTCCTTAAAAGAATGTGAGAGGTGTTTCCAAAACGAGGATTGTCGCCATTTTTATGAGTTCAGATTGGTAATGGAAATGGCTATCCCTGAGCACTATCAGGAGGTTGAGAAGGAGAATGACTTTAGCAATAGTGTCATCAATGAAGCCACAAACATTCTAATCAAGGAATTTGAAACTTTCTTGGTAAAGGACATTCGAGAGCGAATAATAGCGCCGCAAATTTTGAGTCTTTTGGATCACGATCGTTACCCAGCATTGGTCGAAGAACTCAAGGCAAAAGAGAAAGAACAAGCATTGAAGTCCAAGCTGGTAATGTCAAATATGGATTTGAAACAAAATGCCATGTCCATTCTAGAGAAGCAGAAGAGGGAGTTGCAGGAAAAGATTCCGTATTTTAAAAGAGCTGAGGAAAGACTTAAAGAAAGTAGAAGGGGCAATAAACGCCCGATTATTCCTATGCTGCATGCCTTGAACCTTGACGAGGATGAGGAGGAGATTGATAATGATGACCTTTATGAATCGGTGAGTGGGTCCATGACGCCCTTGGCTGAGCCACTAAAAAGAGTTCGTAGCTCAACTGCAACTAGCGTTGCTGAGGACTCTGAAATTGATGAGCCTGCTGCTAAACGACAAAAATCGAAGCTACAGGTATCATATGATATTATTTCTTCTGGGGATGAACAAATGGAAGATTTGGAAGAGCCAGAAGAAATTGCAGATGAAGAGAATGAACCTGAGTCACAGACTGATATTGTGGATTCAAAGTATGGCCCTACTGAGGGTAAGCCATCAACTGTGTATCCAGTCTCTCTGACATCCATAATCACTGACTTGAAGGGTCTTCAAGAAAACATAGTCGATGGTGAGGACTTGGAGTTAGCAAATACGGTTTTAGCTGATGTTGAGGGGGTTAATTTGTCACATATAGACTATTGGGCGTGGAAACAGAATGCCAACACTACAGGTTCACTTGAGGTTGATGAACATGAAGATATATTGGAAGAATTGCCTTCTAGACTTGACTCAATCACCGGCTCATTCAAGAGTGATGGTTTCAAAAAGATTTCTGAAGTGGACAAAGTTGAGTATTTGCCACATCGTAGGAAGGCAAATAAGCCTATCAAGACTGTTCAGTATGAAGAAGATGATGACGAAAAACCCGCTGACAGCAATAATGTGTTGCAAAGCTCCAGGGTCAATAGGGCAAACAACAGAAGGTTTGCGGCAGATATTACCGCACAAATCGGTTCTGAATCGGAAGTGATGTCCTTGAATGCGCTCACCAAGCGTAAAAAGCCTGTCACTTTTGCTAGGTCAACAATCCATAACTGGGGTCTTTATGCTATGGAGCCTATTGCGGCTAAGGAGATGATTATTGAGTATGTTGGAGAAAGAATTCGACAACAAGTGGCTGAGCATCGAGAGAAAAGCTATTTGCGAACAGGTATCGGTTCCTCTTATCTATTTCGAATTGATGAAAATACAGTTATTGATGCAACAAAGAAGGGAGGCATTGCTCGATTTATTAATCATTGTTGTAACCCGAGTTGTACAGCTAAAATCATTAAAGTTGAAGGTAAGAAGCGAATTGTCATTTATGCTCTTAGAGACATTGAAGCGAATGAAGAGTTGACCTATGATTATAAATTTGAAAGGGAAACCAATGATGAAGAACGTATTCGATGTTTGTGTGGTGCTCCTGGCTGCAAAGGCTATCTCAATTGATTGAATCATGAGGCTGGATACAAATTTTTCTTCGTAGTGTGCAATACACAAATACCTTTGCAATCATTTAGAACGCAATAGCAGCCAATTACCCTTTGTCTCTGAGAATTTCACATAAGGGTATGGAGCTGTCCCAAATTAATTTAAAATGAATGAATTCACAACAATATCGTATTTATCTGTGTACATGTATTTAAATTGCTTGATTAGGAAGGTGCACGTGATACATTAACTAAATTGAGATGATTAAAAAACAAACAAACTCAATTGGGAATGAATGTAAATAAACGCAAAAAGAAATACATCCACGCATCAATACTCAATACGCAAGATCTTCTCAAGTACTAGTTGTACAAGTACAAACGGTTTATATATGGAACCAAAAGTACGGAAAAGTACTCAGCATATTCCAATTATATTTTTACATTTGTCAAACAAGTTTCGAGTCAAAAGGTTTTGATTAGCTTTTCGTTCATTTCGTTGAAAAGGCATTGCGTAGGAAACAAATTGGAGCTGAACAGTGTTTACAAGTTGGAAAGAAGTGTATCCCATCCATCACATTGTATCCTATCATATATATAATTGTCCATAAAACTAGTTGATTAAAACACCAGGCCAAATCTACATTGTCAATTTTGCATCTAATTCATCAAATAACAAGTTCCCATCGTTACATCTTTCTCCTCATTCGTTATGTCAGCGCTTCGTTCACAACCATTGCAACCACTAAACGGTGGCCAATTGAATGCCAGATCAAACAACATTACCCCAATCAAAGGTGTCAGGCGGGCAAAAGACCCCATACCGGAACAGAAACAGCAAGCAAAGAAGAAGAAAGAGAAGTTATCAGCATTATGCAAGACTCCACCTTCCATTGTTAGAACAAGAAATGGTAGAGACTATCGTCGTGGAAATTTCTTAGGTGAAGGTGGTTTTGCTCGTTGTTTTCAAATGAAGGATGCTTCTGGTCAAATATACGCTGCAAAGACTGTTGCCAAAGCTTCTATCAAGAATGAAAAGACAAAGACTAAACTTTTGTCTGAAATCAAGATTCACAAGTCGTTGAAGCATCCAAATATTGTCAATTTTGTTGATTGTTTTGAGGACGACGTGAATGTCTACATTCTTCTTGAAATATGTCCAAACCAATCCTTAATGGAACTTTTAAAGAATAGGAAAAGGGTATCGGAGCCTGAAGTTCGGTTGTTTATGGTTCAGGTTGTTGGTGCCATCAAATATTTGCATTCGAGGAGAGTGATCCATAGAGATTTGAAATTGGGCAACATATTCTTTGATCCAGACATGAATTTGAAAATCGGTGATTTTGGACTTGCATCTGTTTTACCATCAACTGATTCAAAGAAGTACACAGTTTGTGGTACTCCAAACTACATTGCACCTGAAGTGTTGGGTGGCAAAAACACTGGTCACAGTTTTGAAGTGGATATATGGGCAATAGGGATTATGATGTACGCTTTGCTTGTGGGCAAGCCTCCCTTCCAGGCTAAAGATGTCAATGTCATTTACGAAAGAATTAAGAAAACAGAATATTACTTCCCCGATGATAAACCCATTTCGGAGTCGGCCAAGATTTTGATCAAAGATTTATTGAGCTTGAATCCTTTGAACAGACCCACTATTGATGAGATATTGAGTTACGAATGGTTCAAGGGTCCATTCCCTGATAAAACTCGTGATATCAGTTTGAGCGAAACCCCACAAGGACTCGATCAGATTTCCAGAGTGCAATCTGGCATGAATTTCAAGCATGCCAAAGATATGGCTGGCATTTATACACCAAAGAGTAAAGACCCAGTTGAGATCTTAAGGTCTGACTTGCATTCCGAACAACCACGTGCCTTGCTTCCAGAGTCTTTATCACCAAATGATACCAAAAATAAGTATCGTGAAGTTGATCCGGAGCAAATCGGGAGACCTAGACGTGTCAATTTCAACTCTCACTTTTCCACCACTATTAAACGCCTTAATCAAACTTGTTTTGAAACATATCAAAACATTAGAAGGTTGGAGCATTCCAGACACGAAAGCATTGATCAGTTCGAACTTCCGGTGTGTGAGAATCCCACGTTGATCAGCAAATGGGTAGACTACTCAAACAAGTATGGTTTCTCCTATCAATTGAACAATGACGACATTGGGGTTTTGTTCAATGATGAAAATACATTGTTGAAACTTCACAATTCCAATAAATTTTTGGAGTTGATTTATCACGATGGAGAAGGATGGACGTGCATTGAGAATTCCTTGAGTCACCCTCCGGCACAAGCGAAAAGACAATTGGAGATTGTTGACTTTTTCGCCAAGTACATGAATAGCAATTTGTCAAAAGTTAGTGATAATGAAGAAAGGAAAGAAATTGTTTTCTTGAGGCGCTATAGCAGAACTTCCGAATACATCATGTTTGAAATGACAAATGGAAATTTTCAATTCAATTTCAAGGATCATCATAAAATTTGCATTTCGAAAGCAGGATTGGCCATAACGCACATTTCGCCTAATCGGTTAACACAAACACACCCGTTGTTTTCTGTTCTTCAAAATGGTAACTTCCCCTCTGAGTTGGTTCCAGAATGTTTGCAAAAAATTGCCATCATCAAAGAAGCAATCAAGAGAAGGGCATTCAAGGAGGAGTAGATTTGTCTCCCGTAAAAGTGTACAAGTGTTGGGACGTCGCTGTTGAGATTGTTGCTTTTCCTGCATTTCGTTGTATTATTAATATTTCATTTGATTCTATTAAAGAGCTATACACATGCATTTTATCTGCTCATACGTTATACTTGCATAAATAAAAAAGTTACTTACTTCATATAACAGCAACCTTTTCGTAATAACCAATACACTTTTCCAAGAACTGAACCTCGCCTCTGGATGTAAACTTGCAACTGTGAACAAAGACAGTCTGAATGTTGATGTTGATAACCTCTTTATTGTTTATCCTTTAACCCCACTCGCCCTCTGTCTCTCCTCTCCACTTCTCGCCTCAAAAGTCATCCTCGTTATTTGACATCAATCCTTTCAACGCCCATTCTCTTTGGAATTTGTCATTAATGGCCTGGAGCTCAGCAATAAGAGCCTGGCATGCATTTTTCAAAGCGTCCTTGGGCGAATAATCATCCTCGGTTTGAATTCTCAAGACAAAATTTGCAAACAAGGGATGTTCCACTTTATATGCAGCAAAAATAACACGATCGTCTTTGAGAAGTTGTGCCCTTAATAAATTAGCTAATGTGTGATCTTCTCTTTCAATCTTTATGATGGCAGCATTCGGCACTTTTGAATCGGGTGTGATCTTTATCCTAATATGTAGTTAGTATAAACAACGTCAAGATCATCGCGAAAGTTTCGTGAGTCGTACTTTTCAAGTCCATCTGGTAATATAAATAGTTCAAATCTATCTGGAGCATTCATGGCTTATGATTGAGGTTTTGACTAGTTGGAACCTAATGTATCTCTGGCCGTCGCACTTTTTTTTTCGTCTTCTTTTTGACATACCAAAGGTCGTGTAATGTACCATTGAATTCACAGGCAAAGGAGTTTCCATGCACAAGTCGAAACCTGAACCGCTTGCTTATTGTATTTTTATTCGACCTCTTGATGTGTGGTAGCTGTCCGTGTATCTTCTGACTCACTGAGATATAATTTGTGAGTTTTTTGAATGCTCCTGGGGCTCGCAATAAACGCACGTCCTGCGATGAGTTTAAACAAACATTACCGGATTGATGTCGATGACAACATTCAAGAAACGCAAATCTATCTGTTTGTGCCAAAACCGTATGTTTGCTCTTGTATATCATTCAATTGTGTCCTCTTTCCTGGTTCTGGTCCGCTCAGTCATCCTGCATATAATCTCGTGTCTAATCCTCTCCTTCATATTAAATTTAAGTCGCACTCTGGCTGTTTTTTCAAAGTTGGTGAAGAGAAAGAGAGGAAGAGAAAAACCAAAGCTCAACACGTTGACTACGCAAGCCAAGCACCTTTCATTAACTTTCAAATCATTATTTGATTGAGAAAACCTTGATTTCATTGAAGAGATCCGTTGTGACATCCGACCGAGATCACAAAGTGAAAATTCACTACATATTTCCCGCTAATACATCATTACATTCGATAAGAGATAAAATCGAGCTTCAAAGATCAACAAAACAAACCAGCACCAGCACCTCCTCCTTAGACAACTCACCAACCGATTTTTTTGAGTTAGTGTTGTATCAACTATGTCCAATCAGCAAGATTCTTGGTCTGCTCAACAGCGTCCGATTGGTCAACAATTCAAGTATGTACTCACTATGTGAAAACTTTTGTAATGTTCCCTATACTAACAAATTATAGCCGCCAACACCCACCAGTTCTCCCACCCCCTTCCACTTTAGAACAAGGTACGTTATTCATTGCAAACCCCACACATGTAAAAAAATACTAACAAGTCGTAGGAGGTCAACAATTTTACCCTTTGCCTAGTTTGCCAAGTCTTGGAAATGGAAGTGGCCACCCACAGCATGGACACCAGTTCACCATCCCATCTATTAACCCTGTCAATGAACCAGCTCCACTTGGACAGGTATGTATACTCAACCCTTGTTCGTATTGGTGCAAGATTACTAACTGTTCTTTTCCTTATAGAATTCAGACCACCCCGGACCAAACACTGATATTAGAAGACCATCCGGAGTTGGAGTTGGGTTCGGAACCCCTGGAAGTGCTCCATTACCACCACCAGCATCCTTAGCCAACATGAATTCGGAGGGACCGATTATAAACAACGAGATTGGTGCATCGCAACAACATATTCCCCATCCGCAACAGCAGCAACAACAGACACAACAAGCTCAGCAGATTCCTTCTCAGCACCAAATTCCGCAACAGAATACATCAAGCACATCACAACTTCAGCAACAACATCATCATCAAGGTTCGCCTTTGGGAGGTAGTTCAGCACCTGTTGCGGGTCTTCCTAATAGATCTACCACCAGCAATGTTTACAGACCGTTGAATGTCAAAGATGCTTTATCTTATTTGGATCAGGTAAAAATTCAATTCTATAACCAAGCAGAGGTCTATAACAATTTTCTTGACATTATGAAAGATTTCAAGTCGCAAAGTATTGATACTCCTGGGGTTATTGATAGAGTATCAACCTTGTTCAAGGGTCACCCGAACTTGATCCAAGGATTTAACACGTTCTTACCTCCTGGGTATAAGATCGAATGTTCTATGGACCCGTCAGATCCAAATCCTATTCGCGTAACTACCCCCACAGGCACAACTACCAGACCTAATATTTCTGTGGCTGCTTACAATCAGGAGTGGGGTAACGACGAGGTCTCGGCCGTTGCAACAGCAGCTCAACAACAACAGCAGCAGCAGCAACAGCAGCAGCAACAGCAGCAACAGCAGCAAATCAACGACTCGGCTAATCAAGCAAATGGATCTGGTCAAATCGATTTCAACCACGCAATCACCTATGTCAACAAAATCAAAACCAGATTTGCTAATCAGCCAGATATCTACAAGCACTTTCTTGAGATTTTGCAAACTTATCAAAGAGAACAGAAACCGATTGCTGAGGTTTACGAGCAGGTTACAGAATTATTTTCAGGTTGTCCGGATCTTTTGGATGATTTCAAACAATTTTTACCTGATACCAGTAATCAAGGGTATACTCAGCAGCAAGTGCAGGAGAAACACATTGTTGGCAATGGAAATCAGTTACCTCCTGTTGGAAACTTTGGACCCGTTGGACCTAGCCCATCTCAATCTCCTTACGGGCAACAAAATCAACGTTTGCAAGGACTTTCCAGTTCTGCGTTGGATCATCAAAAAGGTGCCTTTGACACGGTTCCAGGTGTTCAAAACTTTCCACGCAAGAAATCGGTTGTCGATGCTGCTGCTGAAGCAGAAAGATATAGCCAAGAAGTTCAATACTCCGGTGTTCGTTCTGGGTTGATTGATCCCAGACAGAACAAGGTTGCCATGCGTCCCGGTGTTGGTCCTGGCCAAGTGGCCGTTACCACACCAGCGAATCCGACTTTGATTCCGGGCATTCCGGAACCTGTTCCTCCCCCAGGAACGGCCAAATCATCGTCACTTTCTGAAGAGATCGGCTTTTTCGATAAAATCAAACGTGCCTTGGGAAATAAGCAAACATATGGCGAGTTTTTGAAGTTATTGAATTTGTTCACACAGGATATTATTGACAAAGATACCTTGGTTGAACGTGTGGACGCATTTTTGGGTGATTCCAACGCTGATTTGTTTGAGTGGTTCAAGTTATTCGTCGGTTACGAAGACAAACCACAGAACTTGGAGAATATCGCCTTCAAGAAACATGCTTTGGAACTCTCATTGTGTAAGGCTTATGGACCATCCTATAGACAGCTACCAAAAGCCGAGACATTTATGCCATGTTCCGGTCGTGACGAAATGTGCTGGGAAGTTTTGAATGATGAATGGGTTGGTCATCCTACTTGGGCTTCGGAAGATTCTGGTTTCATCGCTCATCGCAAAAATCAATATGAAGAGATTTTGTTCAAAATCGAAGAGGAAAGACTTGAGTTTGATTATTATATGGAGTCGAACTTACGCACAATTCAAATATTAGAAACGATTGCAAATAGGATTGCAAACATGACCCCTGAACAAAAGGCGAACTTCAAGTTACCTCCTGGTTTGGGTCACAATTCAACCACGATTTATAAAAAGGTGATCAGAAAGATTTACGATAAAGATCGCGGGTTTGAAGTCATTGATGCATTGCACGAAAACCCGGCAATTGCAGTTCCCATTGTATTGAAAAGGTTGAAACAAAAGGATGAGGAGTGGAAGCGTGCACAAAGAGAGTGGAATAAAGTGTGGAGAGAAATGGAACAAAAGGTTTTTTACAAATCTTTGGACCATTTGGGTTTGACTTTCAAACAAGCCGATAAGAAACTACTCACAGCAAAGCAATTGGTAAGTGAAATTAGCACTGTTAAAGTGGAGCAACAAAATAAAAGGCTCCATCCACTTACGCCCAAGCCACAGGAGCAATTAAACTATACATTTGGTGACAATGAAGTTTTGTTTGATATTTTGAAACTAGCAAATGTTTTCATAAACCGCTCATCAACATACTCAGCGTATGATAGAGGGAAATTGACCCAGTTTTTCAAATTTTTTGTTTCCTTGTTTTTCGGAATCCCAACCGAGATCGTGGAGAAAGCTTTAGCGAAAAGAGGAGGCTTTGAAAGTAATGACGAGAACGAAGACGAAGAATCTGCCAGTGCTCAGAATAATGTTTTAGAATCTTCGAAAAAGAGAGCTCGGGAATCGGACTTGTTAAAGGATGTCTTGAAGAAAGCTTCCAAGTCCAAAAAAGATGAGCGAGCGGAATCTCCGGGTCCACAAGCTTCCGAAAATATTACTCAAGACTTGAATGATGAGCTTGAAAGATCGAGCGAGTTGTGGGTGAAATCAGCAAACACAAAGTATTCTCAAATTGAGGAGGCAGCATCCCAGAAGAAACGCAGCAAATTCAATTTGTTTTGCAATACCACAATCTACGTTTTTTTCCGTCATTTGACAATCTTGTACGAAAGGCTTTTGGAAATAAAGAATATGAATGAGGTGGTTGAGAAAGATATAAAAGACCGAAAATATCCTCAATTTGCAAAAGATTTGAACCTTCTTTCCCATCAATTGGAAGATATGGGAGTTAATATTGTTGGAACAAAGGATTGTTACCAGCAAGTTTTGAACCTAGCTAGTAGATTGATTGAGGGCGACATTGAACACCAATGGTTTGAAGAGAGCTTGCGTCAGGGTTACAAAAACAAAGCCTACAAAATGTACACAATTGATAAGGTGATTCAAGCTTTGGTTAAGCATATGCACACCATGGTTACAGATGCAAAAACTTCTGAAATCGTGGTGCTATTTGAGAATGATCGTATTAAGCCCACTTCCAGTGCCAAAGAACAGATCCTTTACCGCATTCAAGTACGGAGCTTAATGTCAGCTGATGAAAACATGTTCAAGATTACATACAATGAAGACACACATAAAGCCAATATTCAGTTCATCAGTTTAGATGATCTCACCTTGAATGACCAGGTCACTACTGAAGAACAGTACAATTATTATGTCACCAGTTACATAATGTCACATCCCACAGAGGGTGTTCCAGCCTCGAAATTGAACATGCCATTCTTGAAATCTTTTATTGAGCTGGTGGATGAGGACGACGTTGAAGGACGTGTTGTTTCAGAGTTGAAGGTTACAGTGGCTGAAAACTCATACCGCTTATATTTTGAGGGTGACTCTCATGATGAGTTTGTCTCCAATTCGGTCTATAAGAAGCTGGTCGATCCAAGTGCTAATAAGGATGATAAGGTGGCATCTTTGAAGGCCTTGGTAGATGGAGAATATGGATGGAAGTCGACATTAGGCGAAGGTGAAGATAATACTGTTGCGGAGAGCGCCACACGTATATTGTTCGAAGACGGCGGTGCCAAATTTAAAAACCATTTGAAGGAGTTGAGTTCGAAAGATGAGACTGAAGCAGTACCAGGTGAGAGAAATGATGATGATGATGATGGAGATAACACGGACTCCAAAGAGAGTCCGAACGACAAACCGGAAGAGTCGTTGGAGGGGAAGAAAACAGAGGGAGAAAGCAAAGGTGATGTAAATTAGTCGCAATGCTATAATTTGTTTTATTAGTGTGTTAAGTAAAAAAAATTTGTACAAGATTTTCTTATATCTAATACTCTTTTCTTTTGTCATTTATACGCTCTCCTTTCTGCAGCTATTCGGGCCATTCTTTCCGTTGCCAAACTGTATGCCAATTTGGCACGTTGGTTCAATCTCACTCGAACAAAGTCCTTTTGTCCACGAGCGAAAAGAATTCGAAGAATTATATCCTCCTTCAACACCATGTTAGAATCGGGGTCGGTTTTGGCGAATTTCTTCTCCTTTTCAGCAAGAGCTCTATTCTTTGCAGTGGCACTGGCATACATTGTTTTGCTTCTGCTTAAAGTAACGCCTCTTTTAACGGTCCCAATGGGCCCTTCATAACTCAGTTGGTTTCGATTGGTGAGCATTTGGACGTATCCGGGAGAAAGAAATTCCACCTCTTCAACCAACTCGTCCTCTGATTGATCATAGTATGCCGGTATCAACAAAAGCGATTGATATTTTTCTGTTTTCAAGTCTTCCATTGGCGGACCATTTCCTTCATTGTGGAAAAACTCGGTCAATAGATATAACCAGCGTAGAACCGTCTCTATTTCAACAATGCTCAAAGGGCTGTCAATGCCAAACATTGCCTTTGTAGAAATTGAAACGTTGGCAAACTTGGACGACATTGCCAGCCAAGTACTCGAATCAACGTCAATTTTTGCTTTTGATAATTTGGGCAACAATAACTCATCAGCGCATTTGATTACAATATTCCAGGTAGCTAACATTACTTCCATGAATAGGTCATCTCTCAAATATGTTTTGAGAGTGCTTAAGTTCAAATTTAAGTAGTCGCACAAGTTCTCTATCGACTCTTCGAATTGCAATGTCGATGGTTGTCCCTTGGCACAAACAGCTTTCAAATTTGCCTTTGAGAAACATTCTTCAATGAAACCTTGAAACTTTTCAACCATGGACTTGATGGACTTTTCTTCAGCTCTCTTCAATGCTCTATACGCTCTACCCATGACAAACATTGCATCCAAAGTCTCACTCTCAACCGCCACTTCAATTATTAATTTACCCAGAATATCAAGGTCTAGAGTTAACTCCTCAGGGAAACCATTGTGTTTAAACTTCTTTGGGTTGAGTTCATAAAATGCCTTGCCACAGATTTGATGCTGTCCCATGCTTTCACTCCAAACTACTGCCGACAATTCCAATGCAGTGTTTGCTGGAATTGTTATCTCAAACTCTTCATCCCATTCAGGATCCGATGTGCGCCTCAAAACTCTAGTTTTGCCAATAGACTTTTTACTACTGAGATCAACTAGTTGTACATATGGGTTTGTTCTCCCAAACGTGGAATCTTTTGATAGTATAATGTTTTCTGCTTTGATTACCCGTACTGTAAACACGTGGCTTAGGAAATTGTTTTGTGAATCGGGTTCGTAGGTTGATAACGAACGTGATATGGACTCAGGATCCAACCATTCTTCGAGCTTGGCTAGATGATCTATCATTGCGGCTATGTTGTTAAGTGCTACGCAAGTCTCGGCTTCAAAATTGTACACTACAGCCGGCTCTGCTCTGTTGATGTTTTGAATGCTGTTGACCACACTTTTAACTTCATTAAGCCAATTCTTTCTAGCTTCTGGTAACTCCTCAGTTTCGCCTTTAATAACTGTGAGTTCACGATTAATCTTTGTTGTAATTTGCTCAGAGTAAAATAAAGCACAATTGGATATGCTCTGCAAAAGCTTGGTGTATATTTTCAGGGTCTGGAATTCGTCTTGCCATCCTTGTTTGTTTAAAATCGCAAAGTATTGCCTGATGATGGTGAAAATGTCCAACACAGCTCGACTGTTTCGCTTACTACTCTCCTCTAACTCTATGGGTTGATAATCATCTTTTTTCAACGCCTCACTGACAATATTTCTTAGTTTCTCGTCTGATTCCTCTGCCCACGCATTCAAAAACGGGAAGAAAAATGCTTCCAAATCAAATTGAAACTTGGGGTTCTTGGGTGTAACTTGATAGTAGATATCCCTCACTTCCTGGAGCAGTTTGTATACCTCTAGGGCATCGCTTACTGGTATCGTCTCATTCCTTCTTTTACATGAATTCTGGATGTGACTTAGAATCATTTTGGCATCACTGGCAAACATTCCCGTTGTAATTGATGCCACTGTCTTTGCCACGGGCAAAAAGCCCAAAAATGGATTCTTGTATTTTTTCTGGAGATTTTTAATGTCTCCGATAAGTTTGTCACATATGTCTAATAAATGAAGCACATTCAATGTCTCGTCACGAGGTAAATTCTCCATGTACTCCTCGTACCTCCTTCCTGCCACTTTCAAGAGTGCTTTAGTTAATCTTTTTTCCCACTTCTTTGGCAACCCTGATTTTTCAATGCGATGAAATAAAGAGTCTGTTTCTATATTGGCTGCAAGAAACTCAAGGTAAGGTCCAAATCTTGGTTTATCATGCAAGTTGAAAATCTTTGCGAGGGACTGTCTCAACGAAACAAAAATTTCGTTGTATGTGATCGTTAAATTTTCAACCCACAATTCCTGATCTTTCAAAAGCCAATAATCCTTCTCTTGCCAATTTAAGCCACCGTCACTAACCGTCTTCCTAAAAGTATCAAAAAGGTCTTGACACACATTCAATGACACCCCCTTGGCAATAACTGCCTCTTTCTCACCACTTTCAATGATGTCCTGTGAAAACATGCTCATGCTATTGCCGGCTGCATAAAGGGCGACAACCCTTGTTGGGTAATCTACGAGCCAAACACGTGCAACAATATTAAAAAAATCAGCATAGTCTTGTGGTAGCTGAAATGAACTTGAGATCTCTTCGCGTGGGATGTAGTGCATAATTAGCGACACCAAATGCAAAAAAAGACTTCTTGATTTTGCTGTGGGTGGAAGTATGTGAAATGTTTCATTTTGAGGAATAGGAGTTGTATGTGCCTGACTTGAGTCACTAACGATTTTGTATCTACTTTGCAACTGGGATGCAATATCCTTCTGTCGTTTACTCCACAATTGAGCTGCCGCATATTTACTTGCGAAACTACTATTTTCTTGTTCATGTGACAATAGAAGCTTTACGTCCTCATGCAATTGCTTTGTTGAAACGGAATTCTTGTATTTAAACACATCTGTTTGGATCTTTGTATCGTTTGTTTGGAAAATTGTTCGAAAAACTTTTAGCAATCTGTTACTCATATCATCAACTCTATACGACTTTGTCGGATACTTGAACTCTTCTTTGGCAGGATTCTTCTTTGGCAGACTTCCTTTAAACTCGTTCTTTCTTTCATAAAGTCGTGAAATGAGTGTTTGGTCTGACTCTTTTTTATTCTTCAATATTTCAATCAAGATGTCGATAAACTCAGAGCTCTGTCGAAATACTTCAGATTTGATCTCATTTTCATCCACAACCCCAACTTTTCTCAACTCCTGATTGGCATATGCCGCAAATTTGGGAATCAAAAAGTCAACGTTGCGCAAATCAGCACTCTTTTTCGTGTCTAATAGATCTCCATAAAGTCTAAGCAATGATCGTCGGGTTTTCTCATCTGTTAATGAAGTCTTCTTTGTCATGACATCTTGTAATCGAGACATTAGCAGTTTTATCGCGTAGCTCGGTAGTACTGAATCAAGCAACATGCTCAGTCGTGATGATGTTGTCGTCGTCGTGTGAGAAGACCTGTTTGGTGTTATAATGGGTGTTCTGAATCGAGTTTCATTACAATATTCAAGAAGAATTACCTTGAGGGTATACTTGTATAGTTCATCCTTTTCGGCGTCTGTAATAGCCTTCGAGGCCTCTGGGTTCATCGTGTAATCACTCATCTTTATCTTTCTATGTTTTTCCGATTTCCAGTTTCTTCGAAAATGATTTCTCACCGCGGAATGTAGAAATCTCATGACACAAAATTGAATTGATTTCACTTGTGTTGAGAAGGAAGTACACACCCAACAAGCGATTATGACAGGTTTTACGAGTGAGCACGATATTAGTGGATAGTACTTGATGAGATGTACTTTATGGCAAGAGGTCTACTCGGTAATTTTATTGTATTACGTAGAAGAAAATTACAATTTTTAACTAATACAACCTGCCTCCAGTGTAGGGTTACAGTTTTTAATCCTCCTCAGATGTTAGCTCCTCCTCTAGTTGTTTTGCGGTTTTTTCTAAATTTAAATCTGTACTGTCGTCTACCGTGGAATAATTCTTTTTGAGACCGACATTAATTGATTCTCCGGTTTTTCCATCGGCGCAGTTGTCGTCAGCCCCATCGTCATCATCATCATCATCGTCATCACCATCATCAACATCGTCGTCATCATCATCATCAACTATCTCGTTTTTTGTTTGCGATGATGATTGAGAGCCATCCATTTCGTCAGGCGCAAAAATGTGTTTTGATAATATCCTATTCATTTCAAACGCACCAACAGTTTCTAAAGCATCCGAGTTAGTATCCTTGTACATAGTGTATTAGCTCCCCGTACATACTCTTTTTAAATAGCTTTTGAAGCTTATCATCGCAGACAATTTGTCGTTTGTCAGCTGGATTTTGCAAATTGTTATCTTTGATATAAGCCCACAAATGTTTCACCACCTGAGGACGTGAGCACCTCTCCTGTGCAATTACGTTTTGTAGTTCATGGCTGAGAGCCATTTCTCTATTAAATGCATTGTTAGGAGCTCGCCTGGTCTTTTCCTTGCTTGTGGCTGTCTTTGCCAGTCTGCGCTTTGTTCTTGGTTGTCTAGCTGACTCTTGTCTCAGTAACTTCGCAGCAAGCAATGCATCCTGTCGTTCCATTTCATCTCGGTTCCTCTTTTTCTCATTTTCCGATTCGTCCTTCCTGGTTCTTTGAAGATTGTAGTACCGGTTTAAGATCACTTCATTGATTTGTTTCTATAATGCTTCAAAGTTAATACGAAAATTCGTTAAGTCACTGCCATCAAATACATACTTTATGTGCATTCAAGTCGACCCCAAACAATTCCTGCAATGCTTTTCTAATCTTTTTCACTGTAATTTCCTCCAAATCGGCAACACTAAGAATTGCCTGAAGTTAGGTTAGTATTATTCAATTGAATCATATAGGCTACTCGTATGCAAGGACTTACGTCTATAGTGGGTAGGTACTTATCAGGCTCGTAGGCACTCATTGATTAAGTACTGGGACAAATGTTGGAGTGGGTATAAATGTTGGGGCTAGACAAACATGTTGTTCCTCAAGAGAAAAAAAAAAGTGCCAAGGTAATAAAAGTGGTAAGCAGTGAGGCGTTATGCCTTAGGATACCAAACTATCCAGCACAGACAATGGGGAATTATCAAAAAAATACTCCAGTTGGTTTCATTACATCTATGGAATTTGCTATTCGTTGAATGCCATAATTGAAATAGAAAAGTGTTGGTTTATGAATGGAAAAGGTGTACACGAAGACGCCTATCGACAATTATTGAAGGAAGCCTTTAGGCATACACGGATGCAACGCCGGCTATGAGCAAGGTCCTTTAGTATTCGTAAACTAGAGAGAATTATTGATAAGATCAGAGACCACGTTTTGTTTTTATGCTTTTCCACTGTTGTTTCCTTAAATTGGCCAAACTTACTAGATTATTCGAAATTAACCAAGTGCAAGTATTCGCTTTACACCACTTCCAACCCAACAGTACCGCCAATGATCTTGGTTTGCCACTTTCCAAAATTTCCAAGGTAATGGAGCCTAATTTGAGCTTTGAACAGTTGCGTTTTGAAAAGTTGCAAAAGTTGTTGTCATTCGATAACATTGAAAAGCTATGCCGTGCTGGTTATTGAAAAAATTGTGTCACCCTTCTATGAATAGAAACATTGTACTACCCCATTTATTTCAAAGCTACACACTCTAAGTCTTACTTATTTTGCAGCATTTCTCAAATTTCGCTTATGCTGCAACTCGTTTTTCTTTATTAGCTTCTTTCGCTCAGCTCTTGCTAATGTCCTGGGGTCAACCAAGTCAACACCATCATCTCTACTTCTCTTTTTAGGTTTATCATCCAATTCGACCAACCACTGATCATCCAAACTCTTATTGTTTCCTTTATAACCCCATTTAGGAACCCATTCACCTTTTTCTTCATCATATACCAACTTTCCATCTTTAGTTTTAGCCTTGATCCCCTTTTTAGCAGCAAATTGTTCCCATTTCGTTGGTGGCTTGGGTTTAGGAATGGCTTTCTCACGTGGTAACAATGTCGTTGGTTCAGGCAACTGAATCAACGTCATTGACGAACTGTGTCCCGTCAGTGAGCCTTGGTTGTCAGTGGTTGTTTTCACAGGTAAAGACAATATCTGATTTATCAAAAGCTGAACATTGTCTCTAGTCACGGAGGAAATGTATTGTTCCTTTTCCGATTCATTTTTGCTTCTTAATTTCTCATTGGACAAGGGGTTTGGATCAAACGTTGCGAGGTTTCCGAGGTCAAATGTGTTCTCTATTGGTTTCTCCACCGTTACTGGTTTGTATTCCTTTTCTAATGACATTGTTGCGTGTAAAAAGGTTTGTATTGGTGGAAAGTGTATACAAGTTCGTTTCAAGATGAGATGGAGCAAAAAAAAAAATAAAAAGATGAGAATGAAGGTTCTAATTTTTGTGCAATTTACTTTTATCTACGACGCATATTGTTTAACATCCAGATGGACATTAAAGCCATTACTCCAATAGCTCCACCGGCCATAATCAAGTGTTTAGTTTTCTCTTGATCAACAGCCTTTTCTGTTTCCAATCCTGGCGTGGCACTTGCTGGATTCTTTGCTGCATCTACCAATTGTATGAATAGCTCTTGTAACGACGAAGTCCAAGAAGAAGAAATATGTAACGGCGAGTTGAGAAATAAGTCTCGAGTATAGTTTTCTGGTTGCACATCTGACCTTTGTTGTTGTTTATCCAAGTCTGCCTTTAATGCCGCAAACACTGACGGGATTTCGTCCAAATTGGCATGTTTTTGTCGTAAATCCACCAAGTATTGGAAACTTTCGGGATCTGACGAGTCATAAGTGTAGCAAATTACATCGCACTCCTCTAGTCTCTTTTTATTTTCAAGTATAGCGGGCTCTAGCTCTCCCAATTCTTCCAATATCAAATAGCACTGTTTTCCTCCCCTCAACTCAATATCTTTGATAACCAAACGTGGCTGGATCGTTGGTGAGTACATCTCGCTATATGAACCGTGCAAAAACAGATCTAGCAACGAGCTCTTCCCCGCTTTGGGAGCTCCAACGACGTAGCAATAAAAGATGTTTCGATCATTAACGGAACCGCGGTAGATCTTGCCTTGTTTTTGTCGAGTCTTTCTCGGTTTTGTCACTTTTAATGCCTTGACTGAATTACCTTCGTCAAATCCCAAATACGCCAAGTACTCCAATGTGGTTTTGTAGCTTAAAAATGTTGTCAAATTCCATTGAGCCAACCATCCTTGTAATGTCACATATCCACCTTCATTGCATACTATTGATGATGGAAAATTTGTTTCTAGCCACAATTTGGGGATGCCTGGAGTTGGCTGGAAAAGATTTTCAACTTCAACTTCATTTAATCCACCATCATTGTCGCGATCAAATTTTAGAAACAAATCCACAAAAAACTTGTACCCAGTGGGGCTCAATTCAACACTAGAGTCGGGATTCACATCGAGATGAGGATATAGGAATTTGTCATCTAAAGATAATGAGTTTGTATAATGATTTGCTCGTAGTATGATCCAGGTCGTCTCATGTCTTCCAGCTTCGGCGTAAAATTTGTGTAGTAGCATAAAACCATCCTCGCTGATGCCATTATTCTTTCCATCAGATAATATCTTGGAGTTAATGTAACTGACACTGTCGTCAAAGTCCTCCGGGGTTGCGTCCTTTTGGAAACATTTTTTATGTAGTTCATTGAATTCTTCAAAGTTTAAATATCCATCCTGATCGGCGTCAAATAGGAAAAACACTCGTCTGAGTGCTTCAATAGCTCGCGGTCTCAAATTGTGTTCAATAGCATCGAAAAGGGGCGAAATTGGATACACAACTGCTCTTTGACACATATAAAACGCTTCCACTATGTTGTATCCAGTCAAAGCACTGCATCGTAATCCGGCTTCAATCTCTTTAAACTCATTGATCAAGGGAAGAAACTCTTCGTTGTCTTGACTTTTCCATGCTGATTTCGGAGCCAAGTCTGACTTGTTTGCACATAAAATGATTGGTAAGTTGACTCCAAGAGACCTGAGCATAGGCATCCAATGCAACGATAGTCTTTCATATGTATAATGGTCGGAGTAGACTAAGCATATGACATCAGCACGTTTAAGTTCCTTATGTAGTGAAGTAATATCAGATGAATTTGTGTCGACAATCGTTGTTGTATTAGGTATATACGGCAGGAGTCCAAGTGTACTTGTATGACTATAGCTATCACTATTATCACGGTCATTGCGCGATGAAGAATTGATGTCACGTTGTTCTTGGATAACGGGTGGTGCTTCACGAACAACCTCTTCGTAATCGTTTCTAGATATGGTGATTGGTGGCAACACGTGGTTAATGGATGAGTCGGAAATCGATTCTCTGGTAAAGGACATAATTAGGGACGATTTTCCAACGGACTCATCGCCGCATACAACTATTCTTATCAGGTCGGGTAGCATTAACGTGGAAGGTTAAAGAGTTGGTAGGAGATTGAAAAGGACGTCGGCTCAGGAGAAAGAGAAAAATAGAAAACATGCGACTACAAGGTGTTGCAAAAAAGAGATGTGCCTACGAGTAACACGATGAAGCTCATTTAATGATTAAATCTAAAAGAAATGAGAAGAATTAAAGTCATTGTAGTCGTTGTTGGAGATGTTTGGTAAATGCGGAAGAAACGTGTTGTGGGGTAAGCTGTTTGAACGTAATGCCAGATGTTGTTGTTGTTGCAAGGGGATAGAACCGGGTGGTGGTTGATGCAACTGAGAAGGCGAATGATGCCGTTGCTGGTTGTAGCTAAAGGGTGGTTGCTGGGGTTGAGTCTGCACATGCTGATACTGTTGAGATGATTGTGTACTTGCTCCCATGGAAGGTGTATCAACTTCTTCTTCTTCTTCTCGTTCTTCTCCTTCCTCCTCTTCCAATGTGGGATTTTCTTCTACATCCACAAACTCTGTTAAATTGTCATCGGCACATATGCCTTCAAAAATGTGCTGTTCACGTTTGTCCATGATTGTTTTGATGTTGTTTAAATCGAATAATGTAAAGTTACTAATAGACGCGTTCAAGCAATTTTGAACTTCTTCTAGCCAGAGTCTTTTCTTGTCAGTTATATCTAATTGTCCGAAAGCTTGCATACTTTGAATAAATAAATTTGTCAAGTCTTGTTGTTCCATCTTCTGCAATTGGCTCAAAACTTCATCACATAGAGAACTGTTTGGCACTTCAGATGCAAGTGAGGGCCAATTCTTTATGGGAGTGTAAAAAGCAACAAAGTGGCAAAAAGTGGCTGGTGAATTGATTTGTCTCGGATCTGGCATTGACTTCTTGGTGAACTGATTTATAAGCCATTCGTTGGTAATTATCTTGGCCTTTATTCTTCGATCACGCAACTTTCTCCGAAGTTTGCTCTTCTCTTTCTGACCACTAGCTAAATCACTCGACATTTGCGATCGAGCCAAACTTCTCTTTGACGGCTTTCTTTTACGCGAGGTTGATTTACCCATTGGTGATGATTCCAATGAGGAGACGCTGCCATTATATCCAATTGTAGAAACCTCGATACTCTTTCTCCGTGCATGTTGGTTTCTTACAATGTAGCACTCTTCAACGGGATGCCAAGAGTCCCCCTTGCGGGTTTCCAAATGACGTAAAAAGGATCCTTTGTGAGTGAATTGTTTGCGACAAAACGGACACACTTTGTCATTGTTTGCCCCATCTGTACCACTTTTGGATTTGCGCATCAGCACTGATTGCAATTCGGGGAGTGATGTATTATCTTGTATCTCATCCGATGACTTTAGAATGGGAATTATTGATGCGTCATTTAGTAATTGGGGCTGGTCTTGTGGTGTAATACCTGATTGTTGCGGTTGTTGTTGCGAAAGAAGAGACGGAAGCATTGGTTGATGTCGTTGGAAATAAAGCGATTGTTGAAATTGTGGTTGCGGTTGCGGCGGCGGTTGCGATTGCGGTTGCGATTGCGGTTGCGATTGCGGTTGCAATTGTCGTTGAAATGGTTGTTGTAGATGTTGGAAGGGGAATGTCAGCGGTTGCTGTAATGGTTGATGCAATTGTTGTGGCAGTTGTTGTTGTTGTTGCTGTTGTTGTAGAGTATATTGGGACTGTTGGGTTGTTGGTGGAAGTTGTTGTGGATACTTTAATTCGTCATCATTTCTGTTACCCTCCTGTTTAAGAGGCATGCTGTTGTACATGATAAATGCAAATGTAAATAGGTGTGATGGGAATAGCTAGTGTAAAGGGACTTGTGCAATGTTGCATCCATGAAATGGTGCGTATGGTGTGTTGGAGTAAATTGAAATGAAGTAACTTGTATAATTTGCAAGCGGGAATATGGTTTTGTATAAATAAAGGAGGCAGTTTCAGATAGATCTGTGATCCTTAATGGAGGGGAATGAAAAGAATATTGATGATGATTAATTTACTACAAAAAACAAATGCTACTAAAACAAAGCAGATTTGAAATTGATTTCACTCTTGTGTATCACTTTTTTGCACCTGGTGCATTTGATATTTTAACTAGTTACGCTGAGAGAGCTCTATACAGTAGGAAATAAGTTTTTCTCTGTTGTGTTGGAGAATTCGAGATACAAAATGGGTGTGGGGGAGAAGGTAGGTGAAGGGGCTGGACGCATATGCTACAAAAGTTTAGTGAATGTGACACATTTATACAGTGCAAGTAGTCGGAGTTCAATAAGAAAAAGCTAAAAAAGGGGGTCTTTGAGATGTATTGTGGTTACATTGGGCTAGATTTTAAGGCACAAATTGGGTAACAAGAGCAAAGTCCTGAATTGTAAATTGCAACTGCGAAACCTTTCGTTGGCGTGTAGGAGATCTTGATGCAACAATCGCACCATCAAGTGCCATAGATATTTATCAGCAGTGGGTGCTTGAGTGTAGCTCCATGAATCCTATATGAAGAAGTTTTTTTCATACATAGCTTCACTGAAAAAGGTGGTTTGATTGCACACCTTCAACTGATCCAACAAGGTTCAAACAAAATGATTTTACTCAAGATGGACAAATAGCTCAGTTTGTGTAACCTTTGTACTTTTGTGTTGATTACTGGTTTAGGGAGTTTTTTTTCAAACAGCACTTGGTCGCTACCAAATACTATGAACACAATATCGAGCTTTTTAAGAAACCCTACATTTTATAAATCCTGTATAAGTAGTTCAAGGGGAGAAAGAGAGAGGTTTGCTATTAGTAAATTCTATTGGACAACCGCATCAACCCCACACAACACAAGACTCTTTTTTTTTTTTGATGACAATAAATTGGCTGAAAGAAAATTGCCGCAACATTAACCATTTAATTGCCCCCCTTTCTCCTTATTTACAGTGTTGTTGACAGTTTTGCTTCTATATGTTACACTATTTCACTACTACCTCTCTTTCCTTCCATGAATTTGTGTATGCTTGTGATATCTTTCAATCACAAACGCCAAAGTAAGATCCTCTTGTATGCATCTAAAAATTGGTATCTAACCATGAACATTTTTGTACGGCTAAAATGCCGATCTTATGCAGGAATTAAGGAAAAAAAATAACATCATAATCAATTGTAAAAAAGTATATGCAAGCCATCGGTTTGTGTGTTGTTTGGTCTGTTTTTCCTTCTATTATATCTCTCATTGATAAGTGCCTAACCACTGATTATGCTCTCAAACAACTGTTTAGTCTGATACTACTGAATCGACATTGACATGCTAAAATCAATTTGTAGTCACAGTTGTCTTTATTAAATCCTTGACACAACAATGATTGTGACGTAAACCTCCAACTTACCCCCCTTCATACCCGTCCTGTGTGTAGGAAATGTCATTAAATGTATATGTAGCGTAGGTTAAATGAGTTTCATTGATGACGCTATTAATCATTATCCTCTGTAAAGGCAATAATGGCGAAGAAAAAAAAATCGCAAATTACCCCACTTCTTGCCACCCTCAATATTCGGAGTTTATGTTATCCACAAAACTATGTTCACTCAATAGTTGCAAATGAAGCTGAAAATTATAAAGTGTTCAGTACGTATCATGAAGGAGAGTATCCTATATCGTGCGACTAGTTAAAATTAGACGCATGGTACAAATTGGCGTAGAATGAAGAGTGACTGAGAACAATAACTCTACGCAACAAGAGCGCTCTTAGGTACAGTTCTGTTGCAATTATGTTTCCTACTAGGACGAACAAATACATCAATGTGATCAAGACTTATAAAGATTTTGTAAGTCTTCACCTCTATGCATCTTAGCTTCCCATTACGAGGCGTATAATTCAACTCGTAATCCAATTTGTGTTTCATCAGGTTTGTGTTTTGTATCGTGGGCTAATGTGTCCCGAAGTGCCTTGGGGGAAGAGAGGCTGAAAGTCACTTTTGCGGTGCCATTGGCTTCCCCATTTGGATTTTGAGAACTATATACGATGCATCCCCCAACTTTTACATTCCGAAAATCGCAATCGTTTCTACTTGTTTTTCACCCTCGTATACTCTATATATCTAACTTCTCAGCAATTTGCTTCAAGTTACTCACATACCTGTCTTTTATGGAAGCACCATTACCTGATGCAACAGTCAAAACCAACTCATTCAACTCGGCACTGCCCAAAATATCCACATGCTCGGCTGTCTTTGCCCCACCTCTCAAATCAAATCTATCTGGTTCATGTTTGATCTCAACGATGGTCACATTGACATTGCCTGGGTTAAATCTCGACTTGCTTCCCTTCTGCCATTCATGGCACATTGTGTGGGTTAGTAATGACACAGTTCCATCTCCATCACCCAACATAACTCCATCACTTGAGTCACTGTCAATAACATAATCCAACTTGACTGATTTGTCGGCTGGGACGTACTTGTATGCACGTTCGGTGGGATTTCCCACGCCATAGAAGCAATAATATTTCAAGTTTGGAGCATTGGGTAATGCTGCTTCTAACGGATTAACCCATTTGCTTTGAATTTGATTGTTAGCTTCCAACTCCTTTTTGGTCCTTGCAACACCATGACTATAATTTTCTCTTACTCGTTTTGAATACCATGAGGGAGCTTCGTCGAGTAGTTGTTCCAAACTCTCATCCATTGTAACCTCCCTTTGTTCACCATCCTTACCAGTGTACTTAATGAAAGTTCCAAAACTGCCATTTTTTGGCCCATTGAGTTCCTTGCCAGCGTCTGTTGTTTCGAGTGTATTGATAGGATCATCAGGCGCGTTTGTTAAGTTACCCCATATAAGATCTCCTCCTTTGGGGAACATACTAGCAACCCCTCCAAACGTACGCAACATATCAACCCTTTCCCTCCTGCTGAAAAATTGTTCCAAACCGTACACAGCTAATGCATTCAATTGAACCGTGTCTTTCATTTCCCCTGAAATCAATGCTGGAATGGTTTTAGGAGTACCCAAAGAAGAGCCACTGATATCAACAACTGCTTCGATATATTCATTTACCCAGTTTGGTCCTCCATTGCCAAAATATTCACCTTTTGCTTCAACCCATTTTAAAAAATAATAAATAACTTGCGACCCCATTGAGTGGCCAACCAAGATGGACTTTTCACCACTAAGTTTTTTGGACATTTCGATTTGTTTTTGCATCTTGCTAAAATATCCATCACGCTTTTCCAAATCAATATACGTCAAACGCCAATCATAACTTGCACTCAACATGTTATCTGGATTATACCCAATTACAGCCAAATTTTGCAAAATCTTGTTCCAAATCCAATATCCAGCGACAAAGAAATCGGCTGCCTCAAACCCTTGCGCTGCACGTACTTTCACATTCGGTGGATCTAGTCCTGTCTCTGTATCAAGCATGATATTCTTAAGCCAACACGTCTTGTCAAGAATCATTGTGCGCAACATAAAGAACGATCCCCATAGTCTTTTTCTAAAATATCCAATTGAAGGACAATCGCCCAGAGTTGTTGTGCCCCATGATTCCAACCCAGTGGAAATGACACCTGGGACCATAACGACATTGTACTTTGCGGTGTAGTTCTTTGCTGCCCTCAATCTCAATCCAACACTAAATGATTCAGCTGATCCGTGTAAACTGTCGTCACCACCTTCGGCATCTTTCAAATAAGATTGTATTCCCGAAGGCAACACATCTTTCCAACCTTTCCAATCTTCAAACAATGAGTTTAGATTATCAAAGTTTAAATTGACCAACTGGTCTAGATCAGTGGGGAAGTTTGCCCTGTTTGTTGAGAAAAACACGGTAACCACAAGTCCAAATACAATACCTAAAATGAAAACAAATCGCCTCGACTCACGAATCTTTTTCCTCGACTTGATTTCTGGGTTGTGTTTCTTATGATGATGAGGATGGTGGTGGTGACTGATGGAGTTGCGATGTTCGGTCTTGGAATCATCTTGGGTCAAATCAATCTCTTGAACACCATCTTCATCCTCATCATCGCTACTTATGTTGTTGTAGTTTATTGCTGTGGACTTGGCATTCGTAGAGCTTGATGATTCCCTCTCTTGTGACTTTCTTGTCCTATTAGTAGACATAGTATGTAGTTTTCTGAAGTAGTGGAGATCACTTTGAGTACAGGTTATGCCAAGAAGGAAAGATAAGGAAAGAAGTCTTTTGAAAATTATGTTTTCTAGGATATTTGCTTTTATACGAGAGAGAAAGTTAGAAAAAAAAAATCACAGGTCAAGAGATCTAGAAAAGCAACACAAACACGTAGATCCTTCCCGTCCATGAACGAGGAGAAGGACCACACTGGTAATGGAGCAGTAGCTACAGTTAAAAAAAAATGATGGCTGGTAGTTGCTTTTCTCTTTGCTAAGTCGATTGCTTGTTGATTTGCAGCATATCCCTCGATTGCTTCGGCTTTAATAAAATCTCGGAAGCTTTTGTGTAAAATCCTTCCGAAAAGTATCCGAAACACTTCTCTGATGTTGTTACTAATCAACCTGTAATATCTGATATCTCTAGCAAGTATTTAGAAGCAAATAGGAACGCAATTCAGCAAGTTGCGCGAGATTGGAGGTATTATAGATACGAAGTAAGTTTGGGCTGCAAAAATATTTTTTAGTCCTGGCTGTAACTGGAGAATACGAAATGCAAACAAATAATTGCTCAGAGCACAGGAAAATGGTAAATACACTCAGTCACGGACAAGCCACACATCTGCCTATGTTTGTGGAGATTTTCTTAATTTACTCGCCTACATTCCCAAAATTTACAATTATTTTGCTGCAAAATTGATAAACATGTTGGGATAGTTTTCAGTACGCACTACTATCATTGTAAATACTCCCAATGGTTAAGAAAAAGTACCCAGGTTGTAGAATAAGGGTTTATGAATGTTTTGCTCGTGTTAATGTCTAACTAGGAAGTCATATTCTACAGGGACAAATATTTTGATTCAAAACTTGAATCAATGACTACTATTTAAGAGGCAAAATAAGTTTCATGGAATTATTTTGCTCACAAATGACTACTAGATACTTTTACATGGACAGCTGAAACACTCATCATCGGTTGAAAAGCAAAATACACTTTGAAAAACTGAAAAAAAAAAGCTTTAAACCAGTTTGAAATCAATAGTTTCTAATTTGGAGTAGCACTATGTATAGAAAAAGTGACCCAAAGCTGTATTGAAGGTATTTTAGGATTTCATTGGTGATTGAGAGTATGTTGAATTATATATATCTCTTTCTACACGTGATTATTTATATGCTGTGTTTATAAACTTGTTATTTTTCTGAACAGATAATGGGCGTGTGGCGTAGTTGGTAGCGCGTTCCCTTAGCATGGGAAAGGTCATGAGTTCGATTCTTATCTCGTCCAAATTTATTCTTTTTGCCTTTTTTTTTTGGTCTCAGATTTCTTAATTTTGTTTTGATTTTCTCTTTTTTTGTGAACGCATCGCGGTTTCTGGACATAATTTTTTCATCAACTTTTTAGGGAGATTAATCACTAGTGTATTTTGTTGATACTGCAAACCACCACGTCTCAAACACACTACTGTTCCCACTATGACTGATTCAGCTACTGACAAATCCACTCTTGATAAATATGAACAGCATTACTTTTCATCTTACGATCATTTTGGTATTCATGAAGAGATGTTGAAGGATACATCACGTACATTGAGTTATAGAAATGCCATGTACAGAAATAAAGATGCATTTAAAAACAAGATAGTTCTTGATGTTGGTTGTGGTACTGGTATACTTTCCATGTTCGCAGTGAAAGCTGGTGCCAAGCATGTGTATTCAGTGGACATGTCATCAATCATCGGCAAGGCGAGAGAAATTGTTGAATTGAATGGATTCAGTGATAGAATTACATTGTTGCAAGGTAAATTAGAGGATATTAAATTACCAGTTGACTCAGTTGACATTATAATATCCGAGTGGATGGGTTACTTTTTACTTTATGAGTCCATGTTGGATACTGTGTTGTACGCCAGAGATAAATATCTTGTCAAGGGTGGTTTAATATTACCAGATAAATGTCAGATGTATATTGCTGGTATTGAAGATGGTCAATATAAAGAAGAAAAAATTCACTACTGGGAGGATGTATATGGGTTTGACTACTCGCCATTTATCAAAACAGCCATGGAAGAACCATTGGTTGATACTGTGAACAAACAGGCATTGGTGACAAACAGCTTCAAGTTTTTTGAATTCGACATCAACACAGTGAAGAAGGAGGAGCTCTCATTCAAGAGAAAGTTTGAATTGCTTGCCACTGAAGATGAGATGTGTCATGCATACATTGTTTACTGGGATGCCATCTTTCCAGGAAAAGAAAGAGTCACTTTGCCAACAGGACCAATGCACCAGTATACTCATTGGAAACAAACTGTTTTTTATATGGACCAGGTATTAGATTTGAAACAAGGTGATCTCATTTATGGTGAAATTTTCGCTCGACCAAGTACTGTTAATCCAAGAGAGTACGACATTGATCTCAAGTGGGATTTGCAAACCGAAAGCAATGACGTTAGTAGGAACCAAAAAGGAGAGTACAAATATTTTCTTCGTTAGACTTGATAGACCTGAATGATACTTGGTTATTGAAAATTCTTTTTGCATCCACATGTGTTCTAGAATTGAAGACTTGGTTGCTAATACATTTCACCTATTTTCTTTTTGTGTAATAGCGGCTACTCTCATATCGCAAATATCCGATCGATGATATTTAAACCCAAAGCAACGTCATCATTGGGGGCATCGAAATTTTTCCATTTGCCCTCTTCTTTCTCTTTTCTTGTTAACTTTTCATGTTTCTTCAACAGGCTGCACCAGTATTAAAAACCAGATTTATCGCGCCATCAAACACAGTGACCCATTTAATAAGAGTTTTATCATTTGCCACCAAAAGAATCAATTTAAGCAACCCACAAACGCAATCAATTAGAAAAATGTCAAAATCAGATAACGAATGGAGAGCAATTCTCTCACCAGAGCAATTTTACGTTTTGAGACAAAAGGGAACTGAACCACCAGGATCAGGAAAGTACAACAAAACCCCATCATCGGAAAAGGGTGTTTATGAATGTGTCGCTTGTCACAATCCACTTTACAAAGCCAGTACTAAATTTGACTCAGGATGTGGATGGCCAGCTTTTTATGATGCAATTCCTGGGGCTCTCAACGTGAGCACAGATACAAGTCACGGAATGACAAGAAACGAAATTACTTGTGCCAAATGTGGTGGACACTTGGGACATGTCTTTAAAGGTGAAGGGTTCCACACTCCAACTGATGAAAGACATTGTGTCAACAGTATCTCACTTCATTTGAATCCAGAGAAGCCATAGAATCGCAGAGGTAGCTATAGAGGTAGCAACAAAGGCAGTTTGGGAAGGAGTTTGATATTGAAAAAGTAGTGGTTAAAGGTACGGTTGTTATGTTTGGGATGTTGTATTTAGAGTCTGTACAATATAAATGGATGACGAGTTTTTGCACAACGTTAATCAGATTGTATACTGTCATGCATCTCCCACCCTAGATTACATACGGAACAAAAATCTTTCTCTTTAACTTCTTGTACTCATCACCAAATGTCTTCAAATATCTCTTGTGTTTCTTCACAGCCCAAAGCCACATTTGAGCAGTACTAACAAAGAGGAAAATCCACGCAGACCAGTTGCCCACCAACAATGCATAGGATAACCAAGCCAAAGACTCAAAAAAGTAGTTTGGACACGAAACTAAATTGAATCCATAACCAAATGGAATGACATACTTTTTTGTGTCTTTGTTTCTCAAGTTACTCAAAATCTTGTGGGTTTTGAAATTGGAGAATTCCGCAAAAGCCCACAATGCAACTAACGAGTATTTGGCCCACGATGACAAATCATTCACATGAAACAATGTGCTCAAGAATCCAGAGTATTTGCCAACTGGGGCATAAACAAAGTACGCTAAATTGAATCCCGACAAGATCCAATAATGAGTGGAATTTTTGAAAATGTTAAACGCAGGCATGGTGGCGTTGGAAAACTTGTGCACAAATAATGTTTCGTATTCACGTTTGGCGAAATGCAACAAAACCATCCAGTAGGCTAAAGTCTGGGTTTGAGTATGCTGAAACGGTTTCACATTGTACAACGAAGCAAAATTGTAAAACAAGACATGGAATACAAATGGTCCAAAGTATTCCACTACAAACACTGTACGCCACGAAATCTGTGGTCCTAAATCCTTTACATAAAGCTGGATATTTGTCTCATTTTTGGGAATGCCATTTTGGGCAAATGTCTTGTCGGCAATTAACGCAACTTGTTTGTCATTTTCCAACCTGCTCAATCTGAGTCTGTGTCTTGAGATGTGATTATCGACACTGAGCTCTTCAATCAATTCATCCACTAAAGAGTCCGTAGTCAACTCATTTGATGAATATGATTTAAGTGATCTAGAACGTGACTTGACTTCAATTGATGTCATATTTGTAATGTTTAGCAACTTTTGGGAGAAAAAAAAACGGGAAAAGGAGAATAAATAATTTTTTGTTGTTGGATGCTCTCGGGAAAAGATTTGTTGAAGATTGGAAGTTGCTTATCTCCAGCAGTGAAGTCCAACGCCAAAAAGCCCAACAGATTCACACCCCCGGGGGAATAACTACAAACGAAAGCGGAGAATCGGCTGATCACTCTCTACAATTGATTTCTCCTCTCAATTCAGGGATTGGTTTTCAATTGCTAAAGCGACTTAAAGCTTATGTATGTATTATTCTTCTGCGTTATTTTTCCCTAAACCACTCTAAAAGTACGAGAGCGCTCAGTGTGACTCCACTTTGAGCCAACGTCAAAGAACCCTCATGATTATGTACACCTCAAACGACTTAGATGTTGATACACCCAAGTTGTTCCAAATGGTAGCACACACCACAGTATTGATCACACGAGAATCTATATGCAGGACTCAATCATTTTCAATTTTTTTCTTTCTTTTCCTAATGGCAAATATAAAAGAAAGTGAGTCAACACCCATTTTTTTTCATTCAAATTAAGTCACTACTTACACTTATTCAGATTTAGCTAGATTGAATTTTTTGAAAAATGTCAGACGATTGGGACTCAGTTACTATTATTGGTTCAAAAGCCAGAGTTGGTGGTGGTGGTCCAAGGGAACACGTTGCAAAAACACAATCACAATTAAACGCTGCTAGAAGACTGGGTTTAGTTGTTGGTACTGAAAAGAAATACGGATCCGCAAATACTAAAAGCAACCCTGAAGGGCAAAGATTAACCAAACTAGATGCCACCGATGATGTTGTTGCTGTGAAGAAAGTTGACACTAATGTTGGTAAGGCTATTCAAAGAGCCAGACAAGAGAAGAAGTTCACACAAAAGGATTTAGCTACCAAGGTGAATGAAAAACCAAATGTCATTAACGATTATGAAGCTGGAAGAGCTATTCCAAATCAACAAGTTTTAGGTAAACTAGAAAGAGCGTTGGGTGTCAAGTTAAGAGGTAAGAACATTGGTGAGCCTTTGTTCGCAAAGAAATCGTAGATTGAAATTTAGCATTTATTGCGATGGTAATAAACGAAATTGAGTACTCTATAAGCTCTTATTTCGTATTTGCATAAAAGCATATAGCCCGTAGTAGGTCTTTTGTTTCCGTCAGTTTTTCGTCAGGCTGTGGCATCGGTTTTGGTAACGATTTTGCCAACAATTTTGAAATCTCTTTCAGTAAGTCCTCTTTGCCGTTTTTGTTGATTGATTCAGTTAATCGTTCCATTTGGCGACCCGAGAAATATAGCATATCAACGTCAGATTGCACTTTTGACAAATTTTGATGAATGTCCAAAAAGTTTCTTTCCACATTGGCAAAACTAGGGTCTAATGAAAGGTCCCTTGGTATATCTTGATTCTTAAAATTGCTTGCAAAATCCTCTATGTCCTGCTCAGTTGCTACTGTGTCTATAAGAGAAGTCAATCGCTGATATGCTGATTCCCATTCATGCTTTTCGCTTTTTAATGCATCCAACTCTTTGGTATACTTTCTGATATTCTCCAAGTTGGTCTTATTCTTAGGGTTTGGCAAAAGCACTGAGTCAGTTTTGTGCGGACTGCTGTCCTTCCAATCAGTCGATATTGAATAACCCTTCAACAGTTGAATTAATTCATCAGTCAATGTTTTTGCAATATTATGAACAGTCTGATTCTCAGCCGATAGCAGGCGCTGGTCATTCCTCAATTCATTTTCCTCCTTGTCAAGCTCCGTTTTCAAATTCCATATCAAAAGCTGTCGCATCCTATCTGATTCTGGAATTGATTTATCGAGGTGCTTATAATATTCTGAAACTGGAACGTCTTGGTGGGGCTCGCCTTCGAAACCGTTCCCCATTGAACTAACTCTTCTCCCTCGACTGTTATATGACAATCTCCTTGTGCTCTGGCTATGCTCCCTATTAGAATCCCCGCGCGTTGCAAACTCATTATGACCCTTTAATGGAGACTGTAGTTGACCTTTCAATCTCTCTTGCGACGTCTTGTGCAAAGATGAGCTCTTCAGTTTCCTCACTTTGTTTGCGGTTTTGGGCTTCAGGATATTGAAAAAGTCATCGGATAAGTTTTCGGGTGGAGAATCTCTCGTACTGTATCCCGATTCTTGCTGAAATTGGCTTGGGGGTGTGGTCAGCCTCTTTTTCCTTCTAATGTCAAGGGGTGGTGAGCTATCTCGCTCAAAGAAACTTTCGTCCTCCTCCGCATATGGAAGCTGGTTGGCTCTCCGCGTGGTTGGATCTGGGGTGCTTTCAGTTTGGGATGAGAATAATGTTGATAGCTTGTTATCTCGAGCAAAAATATTCCTTGAACGTTGCAGTAGATCTCGGGTGCGAGGTGCTCCTGTTGATGGTGCTGGTGAAGTTGATCTCGATTTCTTAGTTTTAGATGCATGACCTCTTCGCGGCTTTCCATTTCCTAATCGTCTACTGGTTTTCATTGCGGAACGTTTGGCAATCGTCTCCGGTGTTAGTGAACAGTGATGATTGCTTTGATTGTATTCAATAAAAGATGTGTGTTTGTTTTGGTTTTGATTTTTGTACCGCGTTTTCTTTTTCGCTACCACTGAAAACACATCAGTAGTTCAGCACGTTCTTTTCTTCTCATTATGTCACAGGTTCAGCTATCACCATGCAAGAGATTCATCGGCCAAATTCAACCAGTGGGAAATCTGATTGTGTTGAATATTTTTAATGTCTTGGATGATAACCTACATCGGTCTTTCAAAATGATTGATATGATTCAAAGTAAATTTTCCTTCAACCAGACCCCCACTTTGCTCGACCTAAGTTTCCAATGGGAGCACAACCATGAGGGCAGAGAATGTGAAAAGTTGGCAGTATTGGTTAAAAATATGGCAGCATTGTTTATTCTCGATATACACAAGGATGAGGCATCACTGGTGTTGGTACGACAACCTCAACATGAAGGTATTTCTTCATTTCAGTGGTTACCACCAACTGGTATTGAAAAGAAAACGGGTTATTCAAACAGCCTGCAAATAGTATTGTTTTCCGAAAATAACTTGAGTGCAAAGCTCTACTCATTGGACTGTACAAGCAAGTTATTTACAATTCATAAACCGTTCAATGATCATATAATCAATCGCAAGAGGTCAAGTGGGAGTTTTTGGTGCATACTTGCTGACACATTTGAGTACAATGTTCCCCCGACAGTGTATCAATTTCTAAATACGGGACCACTCAGTATCTTGATGAACTCAACTAGGCTACAAAACTTTATCTCGGAGGAGGCTTATATCAACTGGTCCCCCAGTGGCAATTGGCTACAGATATTTGATCGGAATGAGGCTTTGTCAGGATATTGCTTGAGGGTGTATGGGTCAAATGGCACTAGTGGACCCAGTTTTGTCAAACCATTGGTGGATATAGATTTTGAGAGCGAAACTAAGGAGAAAGGGGTAATAAAGGTTATGCAAGGTGGTATACACAGCTGTTGGTACTCGTCAAGCGGCGAAGAATTTATAATAGTGTCGAGGGTCATGGGGAATACATTGGAGATTACAGGAATATCAATGAGGTTGTTAAAGGTTGTCATCCGGGTGAGCAAGAATTTGAAAGAGATTAGTACCGAGCATATCGTGCGTGGAATTACAAGTTTTAAGCTACTCGACGACTGCATTTTTGTGCAAATAGACAATCGTCTGCTATACCTTTTCCAGCTCAGCGCTAAGGACACCAAGGCGGATTACGTCACCGAAATAAAGGTGCAACTGAGAGTAGTTAATGTCATTGCTAATCAAAATCGATGGTTCATCATTACTCAAAACCAAGTAATACTCTACGCTGAGGGCATAGTGAAATCCTTATTATCAACAGAGTTCCATATATACTCCGCTTCACTACTTCAAGATTTCGTTGTTGTTCTTCAGCGAGGTTTAAATGGCGAGTTTTGGAGGTACCTTGATACCAAGCAGTCAAAACAGAGTCGAAAACCAAGAAGTGCTAACCAACTGATTGACGAGATTACTGACACATTCGCTATGCGAAAAAGAGCTAGAATTCAATGATTGTAGTGTTGTATATTGAAGCATATGTACAAGGAAATTTACAACATATCAAGCCTTCTTTTTCTTTGGAGCACCTTTATTCCTCCTCTTTCTATCTTCTACCATAAATGTCCTATGAGCTTCTCTAGGGTCAACCAATTTCAACTCGGGGAACCATTTCTTGAAATCTTTAAACGTTGGAACTGCATTATTATCTCCATAGTACTTGACAACTTCTGGTCCCATTAATGGCTTTTTCAATATTTTTGCCGGATTTCTTTTTGCTGTAGGGTTCCAGAATTCATCGAATATTTCAGCACTGAGCTTTTTCACTTTAAGTAATCGGCTCTTGGATGGTAGGGTTTTTAGTATTGACGACATGAGTCAAGAATAGCGATTGCACTATATTTGGTGGAAAGGATGAAGTTTTTCAATTTTTTTTTTCTTGTGCTGGAAATTGACGAGACATTACTACATCTACGACATTGCAAGAGTGAATAACATATTCCAAGAAGTGGTGGATCACTTAGCAAACTTAGAGGATAGAAAGAGCAAAGATGCAACTTGTCGTTTTCTGTATTAAAACCTGTCTTGCAGAAACTGGTCAAAAAATGCGTTATATATGTACTTGGCAACCACTACTTAAAATGAGCCTTCTTTCTTGCGACCCTTGTAATCTCTTCCACATCCTCATCTTCTAATTCGAAATTGACAACATTGACAATATCTTCCATGTGTTCCTCCTTTGAAGTAGTGGTAATTGGTAACAATCCCTTTTGAATCACCCATCTTAATAAGATTTGATCACTATTCTTGCCATACTTATCAGCCATGCTCGACAAGACGTAATGAAGCGACTTGTTGTGACATACCACCGCATAAGCTTCAACTAAAACCCCTTGCTCTTGGCAAAACTCAGCAATTCCAGGAGTTTCATCATGCAAATAATGATTGAATTCAATTTGATTGACAACCGGCTTCCACTTGGTCTTGGAGTTTAATAACATTTTCAAATCTTCAACACCAAAATTTGACACACCAATGCTATGGGCCAAACCTTCCTCTTTCAACCTTTCCATATGGCTCCACTGCTTCATCAAACCGGGTCCACCCTTGGCAACTTCTTGATGGAGGAGATACAAGTCAACATATGTCGTGCCCAAGTCCTTTAAATCAGCTTTCAACTCTTCATATGGATTGTGATGCTTAAGATGCTTTTCTTCGCTGGGAAGATACTCAGCAGTGATGAAAACCTCGTTTCTTTTAACCAACAGATTTTTCAAAGCTATTCCGATTTCTTCATTTGTTCCGTAAGATCCAGCACCTTCGATATGGTTTATACCTCCCTTCAAAGCGAGTTCTAAAGTACCAATCAATTGCTTATCTAATTCACCATGACCATGTTTAAAGTGTTTGGCACCAATACCAAATGCAACAGCTGGGATTGCGTTACCATTACTAAGAATGAATCTTGAAGCTGAAAGTGACATGTTAAGATACTATGTATTAATGATGATTGAAAATCCACCCCACAACTCATGAAAAATCGAAGCCATCCGCATCACACTTTATAGTCCATCAAGCTTAAAGCCGTCCTGTTTAAACTTTTTCGTCATCACCCCCCCCTTTTTCAAGGTTATGATACGATTACATACAACAAAGAAGAAAATATTTAGTATTTCTGCACACAAGATTTAATGGTCGTACTACATGAATTGCAGATTATGATGCCACATTTTTTCACACTTGAAAAACTAAGTTTTAGTTAAATGATGTGATGAAGGTTATGAACTGACTCGGAGATACAAGTCCGTGGGTAAATGCATCGAGTTAGATTCGGCGCAGAGGATAACCGGAACCGACCCGGAGGTACTCTTTGTGCAGCCGCCTGGTGTCTGGTCATAGGGTGATTTATTCTATCATTGGCTCATTTAAAGAATTTCTTCACATGAACACTTATACAACTATTTATTTTTTCTGTTCATAATCATTAAAGTAATATATTCCTGGTTATATCTGGCTTTCCTAGACTTTTCTTACTACTGTCTTGGGAGTTGCTGATCACAACTCTAGGGACTTACTAATCTAAATGTTAACTTAAGGAGGAATTTCAACTGTGGGGATTGTTCAAGGCAATATCAAAAAGTTGATTTTTGCCAGGAATTTTTACACAATCCAATCAAATGCGTGGGTGATTCTCCTACATCTGATGAAAGTTGAACGAGCTGCTCGGGTGCTTACGATTATGTCCTTGGAACTTTGAGCCCTCCTATGGCTATGTCGTCTACGAAAGGATTGGTCCCTTGATTCTGATGTCGTCGATAAAGGAGACGGCTCTTCTGCTACCTCAAAGGATCGGCATATTGTTGTTTACTTCCTTTAATGTGTCTTATTTGCAGTTTATACAAACTTTGGAGCAATGTCGGGACATTCTGATGAATTCTTACTAACTCCTGAATACTAGATAATACCACAATCACAAGAATTGTGTGGTTTAAGTGAAATAAATAGATTTATTCCTAAAAACAAATATAAAGACGGATCCTACTGGATCCTCTGATTCACCTAATATATAAATCGGGTCATGTGCGCCTCAATCACGTGTAATAATAAAAAGTAATAGTACAAAAATATGTCAGTTTACCTTCGATGTATAAACAGATAATTGCCAGCCATGCTGTATATATACTTATGTAGGATTCAGCAGTTATTGTTGTGTTAAATTGTAGAGTGTTGATCTTTTCTCTAGTAGGATAATCTCCACCCTGTGGATGACTTTTGCTTGGACGTAGTTGGTTTATTTACAACTGGTGATTTGTATTGGACTGAAGACATGGCACAAAATCAAAAGCGCGTTTGATCAAAGATAACAATAACCAAGGGTCAAATTATTGTTGCATCAATTGTCCGCTTGATTTTTTCTTAGAATCAATCAACCATTAGCCTCGAAGGAGAATCCTGGATTTTTTTTCGATAGGTTCAAGAGACCCCCCATATTTGCAGCGTTTTCCTCCATCCTTGTTGACCAATTTCCATCACTATCTCATCTTTGTCGCGACCCACGTTTCTTTCTCAAAGTTATTAAAACATGCACAATGAAAATACTCCATTGCTACACCATGATAGACGATTAAGTCATATCTCAGAAGTTGATGAAAACGAGGTCGTTTCCTATGTTCGACAAAAGAGACAATCAATCGTCTCAGCTCAAAATGATATGCCTCGGTTGCACCATGAAGCAATATCACCGGCTGTCTTGCATCCGCATGGAAGCCAAGATGAGTCAACGTCATTAAGTCCACAAGTGTCACATTCAACTGTGTTATCCCAAACTATCAGTGAGATTTTGCTACATCATACCGATGATATTGGTCCCGAACCGAAGACGACATTGGTGATAGAAACAAGGCTTTTGCTAAAATTTGCTGTGCCAATTGTGATTACGTTTTTACTCCAATACTCTCTAACTTTTGCTTCTGTCTTATCGGTGGGAAGATTGGGATCTACTGAATTAGCTGCTGTTAGTCTTAGTTCCATGACTGCTAATATCAGTGGATATGCCATTACTCAGGGAGTTTCCACATGTCTTGACACATTATGTGCCCAAGCTTTTGGCAGAAAAGAATTTAATCAGGTCGGTGTTGCTTTTGTGAGGTGTAATTACTTATTATTATTGTGTTGCATCCCGACGGTTTTAATTTGGACCAACTCAAATTCCATTTTGAAGTTGATTGTCCAGGATCAACCAGAGTTGTGTGACTTAGCTTCAAGGTACCTCAAAATACTATCTATTGGGATTCCTGGATTTGTATTGTTTGAAAACGCCAAACATTTTCTCCAATGCCAAGGAATCTTTCATGCATCAACATATGTATTGGGTATCTGTGCACCTGTCAATGCAATCTTGAACTATGTTTTAGTTTGGAACAAGACGTTGGGAGTTGGTTTTATTGGTGCACCAATAGCGGTTGTTGTCACAAACTGGCTCATGTGTGGGTTCATATACAGCTATATCTTTTTCATTGATGGTTATCAATGCTGGCCAAAACAGTATCTAATCGATAAAGTGTATTTCACCAATTGGAGTAGAATGATCAGTCTATCAATTCCGGGTGTTCTTATGGTCGAAGCAGAATGGCTAGCATTTGAAATCATCACTTTCCAAGCGGCCAAGTTGGGAACTACCACTTTGGCAGCACAATCAATTGTCAGCACGACTTTAGTGGTACTTTATCAGATCCCTTTTGGTATGAGTGTTGTATGTTCAACGAGAATTGCGTGGTATATTGGAGCTGCTTCTGGGTATGCCGCTAAATTGGCTACAAAGGCATCAGTATACACTTCAATTGTATTTGGGTTCATCAACTGCGCAATAATTCTTACATTCCGACACTCATTGGCGAAGCTATACACAAAGAATCAAGAGGTTATAGAAGTGGCCTCGAAAGTGCTCATTGTCGGTGCAGCATACCAAATCAGTGATTTCATATCGTGCTCAACTGGTGGTGTCTTGCGAGGTCAAGGTCGACAATATATCGGCGGTATTTTAAATTTGATTGGGTATTATCTCATAGCTCTACCTTGTGCTTTTTATTTTGCTTTCATCTGCAAGTTGGAGTTGATTGGATTGTGGTATGGAATGATTATTGCGTTATTGGTGGTTAGTTTGTCTCAGTTATATTTCACCGTGACGAGTAATTGGGATAAAATAATTGATGAGTGTGTAAGCGAGGGTGTGGCTGATGATGGAAACTTGACCATTGATGCGCATTCGTTGTTACCCAGTATGAGCTCCACCATTGTTGTGTGAGCAAGTGAAGCATAATTCGTTAATCAAGATATTCTTATATAATTTAGTCTTTAGATTTTCCTTTTAAATCCACGTACTTCTCCAATAAATTGTAATAGCAGGTATAAAGCTTTTCCATTTTCACAAGCTCTTGTAGAAAGTCTTGCTTGAGGGATTGATACTTTATTTCTATGTTTGAGTCCTCTTCCTCTGTAAGCTCGGCATAGTGCTTTAGCAGAGAAAGGTAATTCATTTGATTTTGCACAGTGGTGGTTAGTTCGGTAATCTGAGGTACAAGTGACACTCCAGGCATCAAGTCTTCTTTAGATTGTTGCTCCTGTTGAATCTCTCTTTTTAATTTATTTATTTCACGATCAATTCTATTCTCCGAATCAATTTTCTTATCCTTCAGCTCAACAGCGCCTTCTCTTGACACTGTTTGATACTTGCCTGGAAATTTAAGTGGGAGGGAATAGTGGGTATCATCAAGTTTATCATTCTTCACATCCGAGTACTTATTTCTCAAGCTATTCTCCCTCGTCCATTCACCGATTAATTCCGTGTCTCTACGTAAATCGTCATCCAAATCATAGGCATTGAAATCGAGATTTCTTGTGTAGTCAAATCGGTAGCGATTATATTCATCATCATCGTAGTCATCATCATCATCTTCACTGTCGTGATCCTTTCGATATCGCTGTGGTGTTGATAAATCATCTAGTAATCTTGATGCACGATTTCGGCTGCTCGACATCGGTTTCCGTGGAGTATTCAGGAATGTCGACGATGTTCTATTGTAATCTATGGTTGGCTCATTGGTGATTGTAGCATCCCCAAATCCTAAACGTTTCCACATTGATGGGAGTGAGTTCGCTGAGTGCTTGCGAATGATCTGGAGAGTAAAAAAACGCGTGTAGTGTTTCATGTTTACATTTTTGATCTATGTCGTAAAGTGTGTTGTAAATTATGCGACGTTGAAATTTTGAGACACTCCAACGGCCACATCCTTACAGCAAGAAAGGGATTGTTTAACAAAAAGAACCATGAAAATGACGTACACTTCATGTCTCTCATTAAGTAACTGGCAATACCTACCAGATGATATGATTTAGATATGAGTTTTCTTTTTAGTTTTCTTTCGCAGAAAATCAACTGTTCTATCCAAGTTGCACCTCGATCCTACATGTAACAACCATTCACATAAAGAGAACACAACTTCCACTTTTTATGTGACTCCTATCACTTTGTAGAAGAGAGACAAGTTGTGAATTTGTTGTTCGAGTTCGTTTTATGCCATGAGCTGCTATCATCGTACGATTATGTTGTGACAATCTCTAAAATTTGTGTAGTTTGTACCTGTTGTGTAAAACCTGGTAAATAAAAGTAGTGAAAATATATGGACTCCTCACGACTTCCAACCATTCAACTTTAAACCCCGCTTCACTCGCTCAAAGTGGTAAAAAAACCAACTTGTTTGCCGGTTATGAATAACCTGTAGTTCCCTGATCTAACACTGACATATATAGAATTGAACTTCTTCACTTCGCAGCGCCAAGAAGAAGAACAAAGGAATCCCAGGTTTTGGCGAATGCGTTCACAAAGTTTGAAAACGATAAACAAGCTTTGCAAAGGTTTCGCAATGATGACCCGTAATTATACAGATCCCAAAACACAATTTCGAAGAGAACAATAAGCTTCTTTTGCCACGATGTAACAAAAATATAATTCAGCCAGCAATCTTACGATCAAATAAAGGGGAAACAACAATACGAATTTGACGAGTTTGTGCACCAACCGTTTGAGTTCAAAACGCCGCATGAAATAGTTTATCTCAAATTGGTAAATTTTGGAGATAATTGTTATTGCACAATGGTCATTCGGTCAATGTTTACTGTGCTTTAAACAATATATAAATAAACAACTTGTGAGAGATGAAGATGGTTTTGAGACTCTCACTAAGTCATTTTTTTGTTCGTCTAGAGTTTGAGTCGCGTTGTAGTTACGCTTCTCTCAGATCTTTAGCTTTTGATTTTCCAAATGCAAAAAAGAAAGAAAGTGGGTACATTCGAGTTGCTGGTGCACAAGCTATAGCAATCAGAAGCATAGGGTAAGTAGCTCCACTTTTAATGTTGAGATTTGCGAAAAGGAAAAAGAAAAGCGCTTGCGAAAGTAGAGTAACTTCAAGCGTAAACGAACAGGTTTGTGTAAGTTTCATATCAAAATGTTGGAACTTTTTGACGGTGTACCTTTTTGGCTTTGTACTCTTTGGCGGAGAAAAAACATAAGGTACTGTGTTTTGTGTACATTTTATACGACACACGACCTATAGAGAGAAGGCAAAAGTGCAGCTTAGTTGAAGTCTTAATTCAGACTGAGGAGTCATTTGGCAATAGAGATTAGGAGTAAGTATCACTGGGTGGACCACATGTTCCACAATTGAGAGCAAAGGACACCTTTGAAACCATCTACCCCTTAATCACAGCGCATCTACTTTACTGAGTTGCACCACAATACTTTCTTTTGGATAAAAGAAAGTAAGAAAACGCAAATAATGAACATAGGCAAGCACAACCAGATTACTAGGCCCGTGTTTTGAAATTGGCCAAAAAGAACTTTGAAGTAAACATAAACAATGGTTATGATATGATTTGATGACCAGCATTTGAGACAACTTCGCTGCTCATCGTGTTCGCTGGTTCGATATTGTGACCGATAGTAGATTTGTCTATTTCAATTCTGCTGTAGTTGCACTTTGACGCAATTGGTTGGTTTAGCTACGTTATCACTCTCCTATTTTCCCATTGTCAGATCTTGATGTGTTGTTGTTTCTTTTGTATGGAAGATACCTCGTAACAGTAAAAGCCAACAAACACACACATACGCGCAAAGCAAATCGGAGATAATGTTTTGAGCCCTATTTTAAATGATCACAAATAAAGGTGAGTTTTGTAACCGTTCAGGTGTTAATACTTTACACAAACACAATATGATCATTACACCCTTTGCCAATAAACGAATGCTGGAAAAAATAAAATTTGGTTACGCTTCGGGTGCTGGAGGAGATCTGTGGAATTAGTAATTTGGCTCAACAATAAAACAAACATACAGTAATAATCTAAGAAATACCAGATCTGAAACCTGCAATTCCTTCAATACGTAGATTGTTGGGAACAAAGAAGGAAAAGATTTAGAGAATAGGAGTGGGCGCAATGGAAAGAATGATCTGGAACCACTGGCTCAAATTTAGAAAGCTTCCACGTCAGACTTGTCTTAACACATGTAGTCGAAAGGGTCTTTTTGCCACGTGTATTGGGGGGTCAAGCATCACCTTACTACTAGTACAAACAAAAAAAAATAAGAAATTGTAACCTGCGAGAAGGTACCCTTTGTCGCAAAGTGTCGCCTCGCCTAGATACACTTTTAGTCTCTACGTACAGAGTAGGTGGTGTACTACATGCATCGAAATGGTGCAACAATAGCTGTCTAAACCCTTAATTCGGTTCCAGAACCTGGTTCCCAATGAAATTAATTACAATGAGGACTACGATGATCGGCTTGTGACCACGATATGGGAAAGAGCCATTCCATGAGTCAACGCTAAACTGAAATCCTCACTTAAGTCTACAGTTGATTTTCTCCCTTGAACCTTATTCTCCAAAAATCGTACAACTAATCAATACATCATGTACTGACTTATCGGAAGAGGTGCTGTCACGCGTCACACTTCTGCACTTCCACTTTCCCATCTAGACGAAATTTAAGCACGAAAAACCAGAAAAATACAATAGAACAAGCCTCGTAGAAGTTTCTATACCGATCACCACCACACCAATGGATGGAAATTACACAAAAAAAAATGGTTTTGGTTAGATGCTGTCCTTCCATCATATGATTCATGCTCTATTGTTAGCCTCTGATAGTGGGCTAATGACCAGCCAAGAATTGCAAATGGAGTCAAATGACTTCAGATGAGAGTAGTTCAATACACACAGAGGATTCATTCAAGCCGTATATCATTGGTGGAGAATAAACTTTGAACATTTCCATCTTTTGGTAGAACTCTAAAACGAGAAAACATTGCAAGGGTGGTGAACTATCCTTTTGGAAAAAAAATTGCGTTACTTTTTTCTTTTCTTGCTGGAGCCATTTTTTTCTTTTCTTTTCAGTGGGTGTGTTCACATAACACTCATCCCCCTTTCTCTTTGTGTTGTTGTACAGGAACTCCTTTCGAACCATCGGGGAACTCCTTTGGATGAGTTGGTAAGCATTGGAGAAGGTAATCCATGCATGTATGTATTGATCGTAAGTTATCATGTTCAACGAGTGTGTACCTTGTCCAAAAATTGGTTGACAAATAAATTAGACGAAGCCAATTTAAGTTTTAATAAGTTACACAAAACACCTAAGGCTAAAAAAATATAACCCTTGATACATACTCAACACCCTTTGTTCAAATGTAAGACCAAAAGTCAAACAAAATGTATTCTTTTACAATAGGTACATATGCACAATAGCACCTGCTATCTCGTCGTCTAAATTTACACCAATTGTTTTTTGAATTACACAATAACCTTCTAAATTAGCTCTTTTTCTATGTATATGCCCCATTTCTAAAACTTGATTAGTTTGGGCGTCCACACAGTATAATATCAAAAAATCAAAACAAAGAGACACAAGAATTGGTGCTTAAGCTTAAACGAGAAAAACGTCTAGACGCATTTGACTTTTTTTTTAGATTTTCCCTTTTTAGTTCTTTGTTCGTTTTCTGTTTGTCTTTGTATGCTTTAATTTGTTGTTCGATTTTGAAGGTGTGTGTTATATATAGCCTTTGTACAATCCACCACCTATCTTTTTGGGTGAATGAATAAAAGTAGGTTTTTTCATCAAAGCTACAAGTCCAAACTTCACACATTACAACTCTCCCACTACTTATTGCAAAAAGAGGTTGTGTTGCCCATTCCAGTCACATTGAAAGAGTTTCCTTTTTCTTCCTGCAGTTAAAGGACCCTGAAAATAACTGGTCCCTTAGATACAACTGATTCTTCTCAATATCCACACTCGTTTTATATACCAAAACTTTGCATAAAGTTTTATTCATTCATTTGTTGTACACCCACACTCGCTTCACATATTCATTTCAAATTCCCCTTGCATATTTTGCATATAGTCATTAGTTAAGTCTACACACATTCATTTTATTGCATTATTCATCTTACATTATACCCATGATCGCTACTACTAAAGCACCAAGTCCAAGAAGCTTTGATTTTTTCCCACAAAACAAAAGGACTCATTACCCCGGTTTGCCACAATTTCATCAAGTACCTAGAACTCCGCCTGCTCCACCGTATGCTCGATCATGTATGCAATCACACTCCTCCAAGCAATTCGAACAAGAATTGTATTCCTCCCACTTGTACTCATCAGAAGTGTCCACGCACGAACAAGCTGTATCTGAATACGACATGGAGGTATATGAAACTATGCTTGAACAAATTGAACAAAATAAACCAAATGTCAATCTTTACAAACAACAACCTTATCTTACCCCAGCAGTTAGAGTGAAACTCGTTGAGTTTCTTCTCAAGATGTCAGTGAGGTTAAAGATTCTACCATTTGTATTTTATAAAGCAGTGCGCTTGTTTGATAGATACTGTTGCAAGCGTATTGTATTATTGGATCAGTCGCAATTGATAATCACTACATGTTTATGGATTGCTAGTAAAATCAATGGTGGTAACAATCATTTCGTTAATATGAATAATATGAACAAATGTGTTGATGGATTTAGGGTCATTGGTGATTTAGGTTATGGAAGTGGTGGTAAATTCATCGGTCCAACTGAAAGGTTTAGATTACCTAAATTACATGAATTGGTTAAATTGTGCGGTGCCAAATGTAAATACGATATGGGGATGTTTAAGCAAATGGAATTGCACATCTTGACCACTTTAGACTGGAACTTATGTGATCCACTGATTGAAGAATTTATTGTCAAGAGTAATGAATTTTGCACTTGTCAAGCTTCTGGATCAAACGAAGGTGACATTAGTACCGGGGAAATGTTTAAAGTCAAGGAGTATTTGAGTTATATTTCCTTGTACTCATTTGATTTGATTGATGTAAACATGCTTGAAGTCGGCCAAGTTATATCAGACTTGATTAATGATGTGTTTCAAATTGAATTCAATACTAACAACTATCAAATCGTCCAAGCTCCAATTACTTTGGCTTCTCGTTCAAGCTATTCCTTGTCACGTATTGATATTGAAGTAACCCAATACAAGATGATTAAAAAGAGTTTAATCAAATCGATTTTGAACACTTCGGAGTATATGTTGAATTTGTTCAATACAAGTGGTCCTCAATACATGTATCGTGCTGTGGTTAATGGTTGGACACCAATCAACAATGGAGCCGCCGCAGTAGCAGCACCGCCATTGCGTATGTATCAAGATTACAATGCAATGAGGACTGCTTCGTTATCATCATATGAACTGGTTTCAGCTCCATCTCCAACTGGTTCTGCATATTCGACAAACTCATTAGGAGGAGCACCAAGCACAGTGGTTACGCCACCTACTCCATTTATGCAAATACTGGCCAATATGATGGCCAATAAATCAACCAACAATATGATGTCGACCCCGCCAGATGCCAAGAGCAAGTACAGTAATTTCGGTGGCGTGTCTCAACCACCAAAACAAGCACCACCGCCACCGAATGTTTCAACAGCAACATCATCAACAATGCCACATCTGTTTTTTCCAAATGCACATCCGGATCAACAACAACCAGCACCAGGACCAGCACCGCCACTCCATCATTACAAATCAACGCCGGTATTGAAAAACTTTGAATTACAGTATCAACTGCAACAACCACTTCGTGTCAATACCAACATAACACAAGGACAGAGTAGCAATTATTCAACCACCTCATCATCATCCTATCCATCAGCATCTTCCTCTGCTGTCTCATCAGCAACCACGACCAACTCCAACGTGTTTGACAAACCAATGTTTACTTACAATGCCAATCGAAGTGCCACCGCTCTTTCAATTGGTGATGGTGGAAGTAATAGTAGTAGTGGCTATTTGCTGAGATCAACTACTCCAATGAGTGATGTTGATGCTACAATGAGTGCAAGCAAGAGTCCAGGCAGTATTTTCATCGCAATGGAGAGAATGAGGACCTAAGTGGAGTAAGTTGTTTACAATGTCATTTTTTCTTTATTTCATCGTGTGCGTGTTTCATTTTTGTTGTTGTATCATAAGTTTCATTTTGCATTTGTCTTCATATCATACATGTCAAATGGAGGTTTGCTCATAAAACTTTCCTTTTGAATGGATATGATGACACTATTAGTTTTTATTTGTTATTTTATTATTATTCATATTTTGGTTCATTTAGGGGTAATCATTTTTTAGTTAGTATGAGAAAAAGTTTGTTATTTTTTAATTATGAAAAAGTGTCTATAGTTTTGTTTATTGCTAATAGTTTTCAATTCGAGAGTATAAGAGAGAGAATGGATGATGAACATTGAGTGACACTAAGCATGGTAAGCACTTAGTAAACGTGTTGGGTGATGGTCTTAAATTGGTTTTACGATTTCTCAATTGGTAGCAACACACGTGACAACAAAAGTCGTGTGTTGTTTTCAGAAAACAAGAAATAGCACAGCCATTGATTATATAAGAACAGTTACTCTTTATTATGTAAGAATAATACGCCAAAAGAGAGAAATGAGAGAAAGCACGAAAAGGAGAGCCAAAAAAATAATAAAAAAAAAAAAAAAACAGTTCAAGAAGAAACCCGAAAGGAGCCAAAAACGTAACCAACACCAGTTGCTCATCAGTTACTATTACTACTCGAGCTACTGCCTATTTACCATATACATCTCAGACAATACCTTAACCAGAGGAAATCACCACTATTGCTCATACAACTTACATTCGCTAATACTAGGTAACACAGCTAAGCCAGTCCAGTCAGTCACCTTATCTTCTTTTATTACTTTGGTTGACATTTTCTCAACAACAAACTTTTCCACAACAACACAGGAAGGCTAATCATCATGATGTTACCTTATATATATTTATTACTCACGCTAATTGCGCCCATTTTTGCTGATCCTTCAATGGAAGAGTTGGAAGGTACATGGACTTCCAAATCAAATACTGTATTCACGGGACCAGGTTTTTATGACCCCGTTGACGAGTTATTGATTGAACCAGATTTACCTGGTATTTCGTATTCATTTACTAAAGACGGTCATTATGAAGAAGCACTTTATCGTGTAACCAGTAATGCCAAAAACCATTCATGTCCAGTTGCTTCAATCACTTATCAACATGGAACTTACGAAATACTCAGTAATGGATCAGTTGTCTTGAAACCTATTGCCGTTGATGGAAGACAATTACTTTCAGACCCATGCAACCAAGACGATCCTACAAAGTCTACTTATTCGAGGTATGTACAGGCAACATGGTTCAAAACTTATCAGAAATACGTTGACCCATACCATGGTAGATGGAGATTACAAATTTATCAATTTGATGGATCAAAAATGCAACCGTTATATTTGGCTTATAAACCGCCACTCATGTTGCCTACTGAGGCACTTAATCCCACTGATTCTGCAAGTGAAACTGCAACCACTTTGTCAGGAAGTGGCAGCGGCAGCAGCAGTAAAAAGAAAAGAAGCATTTTGGAAATGAGATCCAATTTGAAAAGATCTTTGGAGAACTCTTATAGAACTACTGCTGTGAAAAAGGGACATGATGATGCATTTGACATGTATTGGTGGATAAGTGTTGGTTGTTTGGGATTGGCATCAGGTTTCTTTTTCTTAAAAAATTGAATACATAAATTAGAAGGAGAGTAAATGTAGCATCAACAATGCAAAGGTTAGTGTTTGTTTAGGATTACTTCCTCTTTTCCATACAACTATGAGCTTTTCGTAGTACAAAGCGGTACTACACTAATGTGAGTCCCTGATTCAACTAGGGGGCGCTCTTTGTAAAGTTACTAGCTCACCCTTCTCACCTCCCTTAGCTGATAGGTTGACTTTGAAATCATCTTTTATTCTTTTGTGTAAACTTGATGGCTTTTGTCATCAAAAAAAAAAAGTGCAAAAAGTGAGAGAGAGGCAAAGTTTAAGTCAGAGTTCAACTAACCCCCGTCAACATAAACTATCACGCTACTTTTCACACTGCAACATGTCGTGGTTTGGCTCATCTACGTCTTCACTCCAACTTGAGCTCGACAACAAAATATCAGAAGCTACATCCGAAACGATTCCCAATGGAGAAATTGATTTATCTGTGGCATTAGAAATCACTGACTTTATTAGATCGAAAAAACTACCTGCTCAAACATGTATGAGAAGCTTGAAGAAGCGATTAAACATGGTTTATTCAAACCCCAACTTGATCACCAGTACTTTGAAGTTGATTGATTTGTGCGTTAAAAACGGTGGGTTCCATTTTCTCGTTGAATTGAGTTCACGAGAATTTGTTGACTACTTGGTTGACTTTATTTTCAAGATTCACTACAATGTTCAAGAAAGTCTGGTGAAGCAGGATGAATCAAAGTATAATGTGGGGCAGTATATCCTTGAATTGGTTAAATCATGGTACACAGCATTTAAGGGACAATTACAATTGAATTATGTGGAGAAAAAGTACCAAGAATTGGTCAATGAAGGCTATCAATTCCCCTCGGTGGATGATTCAGTAATTGATTCGAAATTCGTGGATTCTGAAGTTCCACCTGATTGGATCGATTCTGATTCCTGTATGATTTGTTATGCTCCCTTCTCCATGTTGAATAGAAAACATCATTGTCGTGCATGTGGTGGGGTATTTTGTCAAGATCATTCAAAGAACAACACAACATTGGTGAATTTGGGGATTATGGAACCAGTTAGAGTTTGTGACAATTGTTATGCTAAACAAAAGCATAAAAATAAGGGCAAGTCTGGAAATGTTGTAAGGAGGACAGGAAGTGGTGCTGTTGATCCCGGCGACGATGAAGATGAGCAAATGAAACGCGCAATTGAATTAAGTTTACAGGATAGTGGGGTACAGATCGAACCCCCAAAGGAGCCACCCAGATCATCCAGTGATGCTAATCATCAAGACGATGAAGAAGAAGATGAGGAATTAAAGGCTGCATTGGCCGCAAGTTTAAGGGAGTACGAACAATCACAACCACAAACACAACAATCGCAACAGACTACTGGCTCTCTTGAAAATCCGTTTTCAAATGAAACGGCTCTGCAACCAGCATCAGATGTTTACAATATAGATTTCACTTCTGCTTCAAATTATCAGCGTTCTCAATATAATGTCCCACAAGGACAGTTTCAAGCTCAACACTCGCAATTGTCCCAACAACAACAACAACAACAACAACAGCAGCAGCAGCAGCAGTTTATACCACCACAACCACCGCAGCAGCAGCACCCACAAGACCTTTCACAATCCGAAGAGGAACAGATCAATTTGTTTATTACGTTAATGAATAATGTGCGTAATGACTCAAAGAAGCAAGCTAATATAATGTATGATCAGAACTTGAATGAATTGCATTCACAAGTAATACGCTTGAAACCAAAAGTCAATAGATCACTACGTGAAGCAATGAATAAGTACAGTCAATTTGTGGAAATGAGTAATAAATTGAGTACAATAGTTAGATTGTATGATCAATTTTGGGAGCAGAAATTGAATGCGGGTATGAATAATGTTGGTTTTGGCAATGACAATGAGTACCCATTGTATCCACTGGTTGGGTATCAAGCATACCCAAAACAGCAAGTAAGTCAACCAGCATTGAGCCAACAAGCAAGTGGAGTTGCACCAACTCAACAGCTGCCTTATTCACAATACAATGGACAAGCTCCATCAGAGCCCGATTTTGAGGCATCTTATACACCTGCTGCTACACACCAAAATGGATTTTATAGTCAACCCACTGAGCCCAGTTTGGAAGGTGAGGAACTAAAACAGCAATATCCACCACAGACAAGCCGTAAACAATCTCAAACGGTGTATCCAACGAGCGAAATACTTCCTGATTCAGGAGACAGTGATCAAGAAAAGAGCACTAACAACAACAGTGATAACAACAATGATTATGTCACCGTGTCGTTACCACACTATCCACCACCTGAGGACTTGAGCAATGAATTACCGCCGCAATCGTTTATTCGACACGCAACAAGCAACTTACCCGCCAATGCCTACGAAGCTGCATCAGCAAAGTACCCTGCATTGGATGATGTCGAAGAGGATTACGAAAGACAGAATCCTTCCAAAGGGCAGCAACAACAGCAGCAGCAACAACAGCAGCAGCAACAACAAGAGCAGCAGCAACAACAAGAGCAGCAGCAACAACATCATGGATTGAATGAGCTTCCACAGTTGCCCCAGAATTTGCCGTCTTTTGACCAGGATGGGCGGAACGAGGCGGTGGCAAGTCGTAGTCGTAGACAGTCGCTGTTTGAACCAGAGCCATTAATAGATTTATAGGAAGCGAAGGAATACAATTGCTCAAGCTGTACGATGCAATGTCAACCGTAGATTGGTGTAGCCTCCTTTAGACCCTTCACCCAGTTTGATGCAAGCACTTTTTTATTTGTGTAATATCATGATGCTGCATTGAGTGTTATTGTATTTTGGTCCTCTTTGTGATTCAAGAAAGAAAGGGCGGAGAGAGAGAGAGAGAGAGAGAGTCATAATGGAGCAAAGAAAAGAAAAAAATTGGAAAAAAAAGTGAAAAATTGCTAATTTTTTTCACAAACTTTTCATCCATCTCTTAGACCCCATTCATTGACTTTCAAACTAGTCCCTAGAACAAATTTTACTCGTTCTTACATCGTTTTAACTAAATTTATCACCAATATATATTTATATTCCTGCCCAGTCTTGATACTGAATAAAGTGTGTTTTACATTGAGACACACCACGAGAGCTGCCGAATAAAGTCCAACTACATTATTTACTCATAAATATCTTTTCGTATTTGTGAGTACCTGTGAAATCAACTTCTAGAGAAGGTCACCAAGCCAGATAGAGTTTAGATTGAGAGTGTTGAGATCCATTTGAGATCAAAATTTTTTTTTTGAGCCAATTAAAGAATTGAGAAAGAAACTTATAATCCTTTGTGTCTCCTAACGATCCCCTCACTAGGTTATGACATTGAGTGTTGTTGAAGCAAGTCCATTAAGATGTATTGAAGAATTTAATTCTAATTTACAAGATAAAAACAATGGTTTAATCAAACTGAAGGTAGCGGAAGCTGTTTGTATTGGTGGGAATGATGATGATGATACCAATGCCAAAAAATGTAACTCAGCGGTTGGCAAGGCGTTAATTGACCACGTTAATCAAATCGATCATGATGAATGTGATGCCGGTGATGAAGATTCTTTTTTTGTTTGTGATTTGAACCAAGTTGTCAAGTCAGTTAAAACATGGCGTAAATATTTACCTAGGATCCAGCCCCATTATGCAATCAAATGCAACACTAACGCTGAAGTCATCAAGTTGTTGCATCAGTCGGGAGTTAATTATGATTGTGCTTCAAAAAATGAAATTGATACTGTTTTGAAATTGGGCATCGATGCTGAAAAAATCGTTTATGCTAACCCATGCAAAACCAACTCCTTTATTAGACATGCAAAGGCAAACAACGTGAACTTGACTACCGTTGACAATGCTCATGAATTGCATAAATTGGCGAGGTTTCACCCTGATTGTAAAATTTTGGTGAGAATCTTGACTGACGATGAAGGTGCTCAGTGTAGATTGAGTACTAAATTTGGATGCAGCGTGGCTACTGCTGTTGAGTCTATTTTACCCTTGGCTCAAAGATTAGGCTTACCTGTTGTTGGTGTTGCATTTCATGTTGGATCTGGAGCTAAAGACTTTGATTCCATTTATAAAGCTATCCGTGATTCAAGAATTGTTTTCAATTGTGGACTTGATATGGGATTTGAAATGAACATGGTTGATATAGGTGGTGGGTTTGAATTTGAAACTTTTGTTGAATCATCCAATATGGTTAATGTTTCAATTGACGAGTTTTTCCCACAAGATTTCGTTGATAGGCACAAGATCAAATTTATTGCTGAACCAGGTAGATTTATGGTTGCTAATGCATTCACATTGGCAGCCCACGTTATTGCAAAACGTGAATTACCACATGGCGAAGTTGGTAACGAACATGATCAAATCAAGGCAATGTTGTACATCAACGATGGTGTTTATGGAAACATGAACTGTATCTTGTTTGATCATCAACAACCAACAGCCCATGTTTTAAAGAGTGGATCGCATTTTTATTACAATTACATGGAGAGAGGATTGAATAATGGTAATGACGACAAGGACAAATGTTTGTTCCATTACTCAATTTGGGGACCGACATGTGATGGATTGGATTGTGTTTCAACCAAGAGCCAATTGCATTGTGAAGTTGAAGTTGGTGATTGGTTGTATTTCCCAAATTTAGGCGCATATACTAGTGCTGCAGCTACACAATTCAATGGATTTGAAAATGACACCAAGATTATCTATATTCCAATTGCGTAGGCAAGCCGAATCGTTTATTTATACAAGACGTTTATAGTAAAGCATTGATTTTTCATTTACAGTAATTTGTGAAGGAGTTGTTGTTCTTTTGAGCAGCGCCTACTTTTCTTTTGGTCCATTTAAGGCTTTGTGTGCGTCTAGATTTGAAAATTATTACTTCATAATTACATAATAAAAGTAGCAAACGCTTAGGTAATACACGATCCGAACTCTTTTTTTTTATTTTTATTTTTAGACTTAGACACCTATGACGCTGAGAAAAAATTAGAGAGTCAGAAGCATTGAAACATTGGAGCTTTTGATATAAACCATTTGGTATCAAAAAAATTTCAAGCAAAGTATTCACCACGTACAAAGAGTTTACAGCTGGGTTTACATTAAAGCTAAATAGCAGAAATTCCCCATCTAGAGTCTATACATACGCCAAACTTTCATCTATTTTAAAGATTGCTACGTTTTAATGAATAATTCACATCAGTTTAATCGAGATCGTAATCAGGATCTAAGCAATAAAACCCGAACAAATACAAACCAGATCAATAATGCTTTAAATGCTATTCAACACAAACGATCAGCGTCCGATGAAAAAAGAGATCGAACAAAGTATACCACAGACGAGGGCGAAACGATTTCGACGGTTGATAGAGCTGTCAGTTCCGTCACCCCGCCAGCGTCATTCAAACCATCAAATGAACAAGTGTTTTTGCGCAACGGATTACCTAATTGTGACTTCATAAAGGACCATTTTTTTCATGAAGGTAGGTTGCAGGAAGACCAAGCAATTAAAATTGTGAAACAAGCAACACAACTACTTACTGCTGAACCCAACTTGTTGAGTGTACCGGCACCAGTAACCATATGCGGTGATGTTCATGGCCAATACTACGATCTTATGAAGTTGTTTGAAGTTGGTGGTGACCCTAAAACAACCAAGTACTTGTTTTTGGGAGATTACGTGGATAGAGGTTCATTTTCAATTGAATGTTTGATTTACTTGTACGCTTTGAAAATTACTTACCCCAATTCCTTTTGGATGCTTAGAGGTAACCACGAAAGTCGTCATTTGACTGAATACTTTACTTTCAAGAATGAGTGTGTACACAAATATTCTGCACAATTGTACGAAGAATGCATAACTAGTTTTAATGCATTGCCGTTGGCAGCCATCATGAATGAACAATTTTTCTGTGTCCATGGAGGTATATCGCCACAATTGACTGATTTGGACAGTGTTCGCAAAATGAATAGGTTTAGGGAACCACCTACCAAGGGATTAATGTGTGATTTGTTATGGGCCGATCCAATTGAAGAGTATGATGAAGATAATATTGACACCGAGTACTTGAACAATGCGGTAAGAGGATGTTCCTATGCATTTACCTATAAAGCAGCGTGCAAGTTCTTGGACAGAACAAAGTTGTTGTCCATTATACGTGCACATGAAGCTCAGAATGCAGGATACAGGATGTACAAGAGGACGAAGACCATGGGGTTCCCAAGTTTGTTGACAATGTTTAGTGCACCAAATTATTTAGACAGTTATAACAACAAGGCGGCAGTGTTAAAGTATGAAAATAATGTCATGAATATTCGTCAATTCAATGCATCACCACACCCATATTGGTTGCCCCATTTTATGGACGTTTTCACTTGGTCGTTACCTTTTGTTGGTGAGAAGGTGACTGATATGTTGGTTAGTATATTGAATGTTTGTACCGAGGAAGAATTGGATGAAGAGGCACCATTTTCCGAAGCGCAAATTGGTGTTGCGGGAACCACACCACCCAGTGTTTCGACATCACCAAGAGCCAAACCACCTTCAGCCTTCTCTACGGAAACTACCGGGGGGATGCAAACGGATCTCACTTTGGATGAGAAAAGGTTGGCTTTGAGGAACAAAATTATAGCCATTGGGAAAATGTCGCGGATGTTTCAAGTTTTACGTGAAGAGCAAGAAAGTGTGGCCCATTTAAAAGCATTGAATCGTGGTCAACTACCCAAAGGATCATTATTGCATGGAAAGGAGAGTATTGAGAATAACATTCTCACATTTGAACAAGCTAAAGCTGCTGATCGTGTGAATGAAGCATTGCCTCCAAGTTATGAAGACATGAAGAGAAGGGACGAACAAAGAGGAAAACGTATTAAAAACCAAATTGAGAATCAAGAAGGAGGCAGTCCCGTATTTCAGAAGTTCATGCGTAAATTATCTAGATAGTGTTTTGTGTATGTATAGTCTGGATATTACGTATTTTTCTTAACGAATTATGTGTCGCAATCTTTTCAGACACTTTTTATTTTCTCGACACGCGTAGGTTTATTTCCACGAGTCATCGACACATTAGATAGTGGTTATACATCACGCGCCCAAATTGGTACTACCACCCACCTCCACGATGCCCCCACAGCCAAGAATTGTGATCGAGCTGCCAGATGTGGAAAATACTATCCTTTCCTCCACATACCAAGCTTCTAGTCCGGCAAGATTTTCCACTGATGACGACAAGTTTATAATGTATGGAGGTGGACCGTCTTTTATCATCCAATGCAAAAATGTATCAAAACTTCGACCTTTTTCAAGCGACCGAGTATCTTTATTTGTTTTGTCCTCAAACTTGGTTATCTGGTCTCACAGGGATGGTTTGGGAATTGAAATACCGTATCAGTTGATTTACTTGCATGCGTTGGACAAGAATTCGCTATATTTACAAGTTAAAAATGATTCAGTACTCAGTGATACACTAAATGAAATTTTGGAAATACGGTTAGCTGAGAGTGGTGACAAGGGGGATGAAAATGAGCTATTTACCAAGGTGAATGGAAGTGCCGAAGCCATTTATGGGGCAATGACAACGTGCTCAGCCATGCACTTTGACTCAGAGGAGGAAGAAGATAGTAAAAACGCTACTGATATGATGGATCTTGAGCAAGCGCATCTCCCGACTATTGAAGTACCTGAGAGCTGGCTTAATGGTGACACATCCAACGTTGAAGAAAGGCCACTCAAAAATGATGGACATGCTGACGACCTCGATGGAGATGTAGACGAGGCACCGCCAGAGGAAGGAGTTGTTGCTGCAATGAGTGTTGATGTCGGTTATGCCCCAATAGCTGGCAGTAAAAGAACAGAGCAAGACGATGATATAGTTGTGAAGGAACCACTGGGGTTCAGCAAGAGAAATAGAAAGGAGTAACCTGTTTTAGAAACAGCAATATCTTAATTTTGTTTTCTGTAAGCTTCTCACGTGTTTGTTCCTTCCGTCGTACTTTCTCCGTGGAGACCCAAAGCGACTTTGATGCTCGCCAGTTAACGTAGAGAAAAAAAAAATCGATGATAAAACTAATCAGACACCCATTCACTTTGCTATACTGCTACTTTCGTTTCGCTCGTCACTCTTTTACCAGTTCTTGGCAATAACCAGGCATGAAGTCCTCTGAGGAGAGGATACAGTTCAAGAGAGATTTTTTAAGCTTGGGACAAGGACGAATAATCTCTGAAAACGATGCCAAATTTTGGTGCCGATTCTGGAAACTACCCACCAATAGTCAAGATATCTTTGAGTTGATTTCATTGGAGGATGCTAAGAATGTACGACAACAAAATGTGGTGAACTATGCTATTTTTATTAAAGTATTGAGCTTGAAAATTGTAGACATTGCCAGCTCGGAGTTTTTAACAAATATCGATATATCACTGCTTTTGAACTGCATTCGGTTTTTGGTAAAGGTGCTACCACCATTACTTGAGATAGAAGACTACGCTGATGGTATCGGGTATGAACTTTTCTGGAACTCAAATTTTAATCCAGCCGAGTATATCAAATCAAAGGAGGAAGAGCTACTGGATTTCGAGGAAGACGTCAAGAGATCCATACCACTTGAAGACCTAAAGCACACGTTAGGATTTAAATTGATGATGGCATTGGTTGACTTGTTGTATACCAAGGGTTTCACCTTAAGTACTAAGGAAAAAGGTGGTGTGAGTCTAAGTGTATGGGAACCTGGATTAGGCTTTGCTGGTAAGGCTAGAGCACCTAATTTGATAATAGATAGTAACAGAACGGAAGTGTTGAAGCTTGTGATAACATTATGCTCGGACGGGTACTATACCTCCCCATCAACAATCGTGTCCAAGGGATCCAGATTTCTAACAGTGTTGGTGTCAATGACGCCCAAAGTCAAGCTATTAACGTTGGTTTCGTCACTACTAAACCTTACTTGTAGGTCATCAAAAAACAACACCGAAAATGCATTATATTACGATGACGTCAACTATACCGAAATTCGACATTTATGTGTTACTTATGCTTTTTCATTGCTAACAATGATGGTAGTGTATCCAGTTCCAAGCGAGACAGGAATAAATGGAGGCAAGATACGCAATTTAGCGAGATTGTATCTAGGCAAAGTTCATAAAGAACCGGAATTAATGCTAATTGCCGTTTCCATGATGGATATGTTACGTTCTCCATTGCTAGGTAACGAATCCGAAACTAGCTCCTTTTCAGTTGGTAAGAATAGTCAACCATCCATATGGTCCACTAATACTGTTATGCTCATTTGGGAGTTGATTCAATGCAACAATAACTTCAGAGACGTTATGACTAACGAATATATGCCCCAACTAATGGTTGTCTTACTATACTATGTCTTCGAATTCAAGACGAATAATAGTCAGAAAAATTTGGTACGTGTTTGTGCATACCTACTACTATATTTGTCATCACAGGTGGAAATGCTTGAATTATTATTTCTCCCAATGTCACCACAATTATATGAGTCATTACCATTGGGATACAAAACAACAATAACGCCGTTAACTACAAGGGATTTTTTGGTGAGCCAGCTTTGTACGATATTGTTGAACTCATACCCAATACAGCCACTAACCTATAACTTTAAACCTTTACCAAAGCTTTTGCTAAACACTTTGGTTGAAACATTGTACAACTTGATTATTCCTGTTTCTGAAAATGAGCTTCAGGCGCATAATAATCCAAACAAGAAACTCAATAATCCAAATTCTCATGGAGGCTTATCATATCAGGCATCGTCTTTGATAACGCAGCTAATAGCCAGATTTTCGAGTAAAAACTTTCTTCTTGCAAAAAGTCATAATTTGAATGCAGTTGCCCTATTAGTGAGAGCTGTATGTATAGCTGTTGTTAAATACCCCCACCCATCACGTATGCTACTATTCAGTATCTTGAAAAACGAAAGGATATATGACAATTTATGGAATACGATATTCAACATCCAAGAGTACTCAGTTAGGGGCGATGCCATTTCAAAAATAGACGAAATTGCTGCGAATGAAACGATTGAGATTACAACGAAAGAGAATCAGAGAGACCCAAATGAAAAAATGGGGGCAATACCTATTTTGCCGCGCAATAGAAACGACAACTCTTCAACAATTTCCGAAAGCGAAAGCGTCGAATCATCTTTGCGACCGCGACCACCTGCTGGTATGTCAGACAAGGCAAGAGACAAACAGAAGAAAGACAGTCCTATTGGTCAAATTTGGTCAGGTAAAGATGCGTTGGCAATAATTCTTACTGTCATAATCCCACACTTGAAAATCATTTTGAGTACACTATGGACTGGCACAAGAGGAGCCAGTGTTGACACTTTTGAACTTGTCCAAAAAATTGAAAACTCTGACTTTTCCAAAATGATTGAAGAAAATCGGCATCAACTCAAGTACGAGCTATTTCCAGAGTCGCCGTTGGAGTTTCTAAAGTTTGATTGGAGTTTGCTTTCACTCGGTTGGTATCTCTCTTTGCTTTACAGCGAGATATACAATGCATCATCAGTGGTCAAAACGTATGTTGGTAATAATAATGGATTAATGAAAAACTTCTCCGCTTCTTTGGCTACTGTGAGTAAAATCACATCCAGTTGGACAACTTTTCTCAAGCAAGAACAGCCAGGAAACCAAGCAGATGAGTCTACTCGTCAATGTATCGAAAATGCGTTGACCGAGGTTAACACATGGCAGGGCACAGACATCAAACTTTTTGATGTGTCATCCTCTGCAAAAGACGGCTTTTTTTCCAATTTCAATAGATTCAATGGATCAACTAGTCAAGCAGTTCCAAATACCCCAGGAAGCTTGAATGATATGATGAGAAGGTTTAGTGACTTTAACGTCAATGGAGTCTCCAACTCTCCTACGTCGTCAGTGTTAAGTACTCCCGTTGAAGAACAAGAATCGTATTTCTCAAGAAGACCTGCAAGAAACTCAGTGACAAGCTTGCACTCGTTGAATAAGTTGAATAGAATACGGAGCAATACTCCACGTAACTCATTTAGTTAAAAAATCTACACAATTGTCTTACCGCCTTTTACCCTTTTTCTGTACTAATTGGAACCCATCGTCATCAATAACTGGTTCATCCTTGTGCTGTGGCTTCTCCTCGTCTATTTCCATATCATCTTCATCATCGCCTTCACCTTCATCGTCTTCACTGTCGGATACATCTGGGTTATTCGGATCTTCGTCTATATGCACCTGCCTATTTCCTCTTTGTGTGTTACTCTTCTCCTGCCACTTTGCATACAAAGCATCAATTTGATCGTATTTTTGATCTTGCACTTGCTTATAAAAAGCCATCACCAATGCTGCAATTTCCAATGCAGAGTCATTATCCACTTGCACATCAAACTCATCTACCATTGCGTACAACAAAGTCTCTTCGATCAACTGAATATCCACTGCATGAGATTCCTTAAACAAGTCGATCACTATTCCACTGATCCAATCTCTCTTTTCTGCTGACTTGGGTCCGCCCCAAGAGTTTTCAACAGCAGTTGCTAACTCTTCCCACTTGTATACCGCCATGCATACTCCTAATTCAAATTTAGCCTGCTCTTTCTCATTCGAAAAGGTTAAAGTTCCATTTTCAACCTCGACGTAATCTGTGGGATCAATACTCGTTGCCATGTTCGATGTTGGTTGTGCTGTTGGGATTGTGAAAGATGAGCATCTCAAATTTTTTTGAAAAGAGCCGCAACTGATTCCATTTTCGGAGTGAGAAAAGTGAAAAACGAAAATTTGATAGACTCTTTTTTCTTTTCTGATTCATTCTTGGAAAGAGATCACCGAATCATCTGTTTACTATTACAACACTACGACTTTGCCATCAATAAACTGAACTGAAAAGTATTACTGATACAGCAGATATTTCTATTTCGAAGTTTTTGTCGAACCAATTATCATGGGTAAAGAAGTGGTACTAGACATTGCCCCGAAGTGTATCGATGGGCTAGAGTTTTCGGCCCTCTCTGCAAAGGATATCATTGCCCAATCCGAAGTGGAAATCCTAACTAGGGATTTGTATGATTTAGAGAAAGGTAGGGCTCCCAAAGAAGGAGGTGCCTTGGACACGAAAATGGGTATTTCATCAAACTCATCGGAATGTGCCACATGTCATGGTAATCTCGCATCATGTAATGGCCATTTCGGCCATATCAGACTCGCCTTACCTGTTTTTCATGTCGGGTATTTCAAAGCCGTGATATCAGTGTTGCAATGTGTTTGCAAAAATTGTGGTGCCATATTACTAGATCCACAAGCGAAACGTCAGTTTTTGTCGGAATTGAGGCGACCAAACATTGATAACTTGAAGAGAATGAAGATTTTAAAGAGAATCAATGACCAGTGCAAGAAACAACGACGTTGTTTAAAGTGCAATCATGTAAATGGTGTAGTCAAGAAAGCTGCGAGTGGAGCCGGGCCTGCATCATTGAAAATTGTTCACGACACTTTCCGATGGATCGGTAAAAAGGACACACCAGAAAAGACTCTATGGGATGAAGATTTAGATTTGGTATTCCAACGCAACCCTGATTTGGAGAAATTTGCGAAGAGAATTCAGGAGGATTTTAACCCGTTAAAGACTTTAAACTTGTTTAAACAGATCATCCCTGAAGATTGTGAACTACTCGGAATGGATTCATCTAAAGGGGGAAGACCGGAAACGTATATATGGCGATATCTACCAGCACCTCCAGTTTGTATAAGACCTTCGGTTATGATGGATGCACAATCGAACGAAGATGATCTCACAGTCAAGCTCACAGAGATTGTTTGGACATCATCAATGATTAAAGCAGGGATCACCAAAGGTATCTCCATCAATAACTTGATGGAGCAGTGGGACTACTTGCAACTATCTGTGGCAATGTATATCAACTCGGATGCTGCAAACCCAGCCTTGATGTCGGGTGGAGGTGGTGGTGGAGGTAGTGGATCAAAATCCGCGAAACCAATCCGTGGGTTCTGTCAAAGATTGAAGGGTAAACAAGGCCGATTTAGAGGCAATTTGTCGGGTAAAAGAGTTGATTTCTCAGGTAGAACCGTCATTTCACCAGATCCCAACTTGAAGATAGACGAAGTTGCAGTGCCCGACAGAGTTGCTAAAGTTTTGACTTATCCAGAAAAATGCACGAGATACAACAAAAAAAAGTTACAAGGATTGATCATCAATGGGCCCGATGTACATCCGGGAGCAAACTACGTAATGAAACAAAATGAAGCGGGAAAGAGGAATCTTAGATTTGGTGATCGTATAAAGTTGGCTAAATCATTACAAGTAGGAGACGTTGTTGAACGTCATATTGAGGATGGTGATGTTGTGTTATTCAATCGTCAGCCTTCATTGCATAGATTATCCATTTTGGCGCATTATGCCAAAGTTCGTCCTTGGAGAACTTTCAGATTGAATGAGTGTGTATGCACACCTTATAATGCCGATTTTGATGGGGATGAAATGAATTTACATGTTCCTCAAACAGAAGAAGCTAGAGCCGAAGCAATCAACTTAATGGGAGTCAAGAATAACTTGTTGACACCAAAGTCCGGAGAGCCAATTATCGCGGCTACCCAAGATTTCATTACAGGCTCGTATTTGATTTCACACAAGGACTCATTTTTCGATCGTGCATCCTTGGTGCAATTGTTAAGTATGATGTCGGATGCGGATATACAATTTGATATCCCCCCGCCTACCATTGTGAAGCCGATTATGCTTTGGACGGGTAAGCAAGTCTTTTCTTTATTGATTAAGCCAAACAGACATAGTAAAGTTGTCATCAATTTGAATGCGAAAAACAAGACATTCCATCCTCCTGCCAAGGGTCTTCCCAGTGAGATGTCGCCTAACGATGGATTTGTCATCATTAGAGGCTCACAAATCCTTAGTGGATTGATGGACAAATCGACTTTGGGGGATGGTAAGAAGCACTCTGTGTTTTACACCATACTACGTGACTATGGTCCTCAAGAAGCAGCGGCAGCAATGAATAGAATGGCAAAGTTATGTGCTAGATTTTTGGGTAATCGAGGCTTCTCCATTGGTATTAATGACGTGACACCCGCCCACGAATTGAAGCAAAAGAAGGAGTTAATGGTCGAACAAGCGTATCTTAAATGTGACCAATTAATTGATTTGTACAATCGAGGCAAGTTGGAAACTCAACCTGGTTGTAATGAAGAGCAAACCTTAGAAGCAAAAATTGGTGGTTTATTGTCCAAGGTTAGAGAAGAGGTGGGTGATGTTTGTATTCGAGAATTGGACTCTTTGAATGCTCCTTTGATTATGGCCACATGTGGTTCCAAAGGTTCCACGTTGAATGTATCTCAAATGGTTGCTGTTGTTGGTCAACAAATTATCTCTGGTCATCGTGTCCCTGATGGTTTCCAAGACCGTTCCTTACCCCATTTTACCAAAAATTCCAAAACACCGCAATCCAAAGGTTTTGTCAGAAATTCATTTTTCAGTGGTTTATCACCCCCAGAATTCTTGTTTCATGCTATTTCAGGTAGAGAGGGTTTGGTTGATACTGCGGTCAAGACTGCGGAAACCGGTTACATGTCGCGTCGATTAATGAAATCCCTTGAAGATCTTTCGTCACAATACGACAACACTGTGCGTAATTCATCAAATGGTATTGTTCAGTTTACTTATGGTGGTGACGGTTTAGATCCATATGATATGGAAGGTGATGCTAAACCGGTAAATTTTATTAGACAATGGGATCACGCTTACAACATAACATACAACGTCAACGACAAACCGTTGTTGCCGTACGAGATAGTTGAGTTGGCCGACAAGACGTTAAAACCACTTGTTGATAAGGTCGCAGTTGTTGGAACTGAGTCGCAGAGTGAAGATGAGTTAGTCGATCAAAAGGATGCCGAAAAAGCATTTTACGAATCTGTGAGGGAATTCCTACGGGAAAAAGCTGAAAAGCTTGCACGATTAAGAGAAAGTAGAGGCTTGAAAGCATATTATAATAAAATTCACGAGGATGAAATTTTAGTGGATGAAGACGAAGTCAAACTCAACGCTGTAAACCAGTTGATGAGGATTTCACACAGGGCTGCTAAAGAGTTTATGAAACAATGTTTATACAAGTATTCGAGAGCAAAAGTTGAGCCTGGAACTGCTGTTGGTGCTATTGGAGCGCAATCCATTGGTGAACCCGGTACGCAAATGACTTTAAAGACTTTCCATTTTGCTGGTGTGGCATCAATGAATGTCACTTTGGGGGTTCCACGTATTAAGGAAATCATCAATGCATCAAAAACTATTTCAACGCCAATTATCAATGCAGTTTTGGTGAATGATGATGATGAAATTGCCGCTCGTGTGGCCAAGGGAAGAATCGAAAAGACGTTGTTGAAGGATGTTGCATTTTACATTGAAGATGTATACAAAGACAACATGGCCTATTTGGCTATCAAAATTGACTTGGAAACTATTGACAAATTGCAATTGGAATTAACCATCGAAAACATTGCACAAGCTATATTCAAAGCGCCGAAATTGAGAATTGCTCCTTCTGATGTTGTAATCACTGCAAAGAACAGAATCAATGTGTTGTGCAATGTTAATGAATCTAAATCCGAAAGCCTAAAATCTGTGGGTGATTCACTGAATGCGCTTTTCTTTAGAATGCAGACTTTGAAAAGAGTGTTGCCAGATATCTGCATCAAGGGATTGCCAAATATTTTCCGTGCCGTGATCAACATTAAAGACGATGGAAAAAAGGAGTTGCTTGTTGAGGGTTACGGTTTAAAAGACGTTATGAATACTGAAGGTATTGTTGGTACAAAAACCACAACCAATCATGTTTTAGAAGTAAATGAAATATTGGGTATTGAAGCAGCCAGAGGCTCAATCATAAGAGAAATCGAATATACAATGAGTAATCACGGTATGAGTGTGGATCCTCGTCATATTCAATTATTGGGAGATGTTATGACATACAAGGGAGAAGTGTTGGGTATCACAAGATTCGGTCTTAGTAAAATGCGTGATTCAGTCTTGCAATTGGCTTCTTTTGAGAAAACCACTGATCATTTGTTTGATGCTGCATTTTTCATGAAAAAGGACAAGATTGAGGGTGTTTCCGAGTGTATCATCTTGGGCCAAACTATGCGTGTGGGTACTGGGGCATTCAAATTGGTCAAGTCTTCTAATTATGACGAAAAGGTGTTGAAGAAAAAGCCTACTTTGTTTGAATCATGTTGTGAAGTCACAACTGCTGCTTAGAATGTACATATATGTGTGTACGTAATAATAATCACAAAAATTGTGAAATTTCTTGGTCCTTTTTCAATACAGAAACCACTTCCTCTTCACTCACGGTCAATAGTACCATTCTTTTCCGCTCACTCGAGAAATTTTGTTGATTAATGACTCCTGCTTCAACTAGTGAATTCAAAATAAATTCAAAGTGATGGATTCTGATATTGATTTGTTCCTTATCGCCAATTTTATCAGCGTACAATAGGTCAAACATTGATGAGTCAGTCATAAAAGGATTGGAGGTTGTAAACATGGCTATTGAGTTTTTCATTTCATCAATAATGTCCCCTACTGAATTTTCGGCCAAACCGCTTCTTCTGGTCCTCCTCAAAAGTGCTGCGAGGAAAAGTTTAGCAGCGAATGGTAAAGCATTCAAATACTTGGCTAAAGGAGAGTTGACACTTTCGCTGATGGCTTGTGATATGTGGGATATCAACACTTGGCATGTTTCTTTCTGGTCGTTGCTTTCCATATACTGTTTCTCGGCAATTTCTACTGCCCGACGACAAATTGTTAACGCACGTCTAGCATCTCCACTAACACTAGCCACTTTTCGTGATGCAAAACCAATGGCATCAAAACTTATTTCTACCTTGTGACGACTTCCCTTTGTCAACATGTTCAATCTGTGTTGTATTATGACACCCAATTGTTGATATGTATACCCCTTGAATTGAATTCTGCGCAACCCCATTCTTGATGATATTTTGTTAGCAAGAACTCTCTCAGGTAAATCCATGGTGTTTGCCACAGCTATAACAATCAACTTGGAAGTGGCATACGTTGGCCAATTGAAGAAATTGTACATAACGTTCTGTTTTTTTTGGGCAATCTGGTCCAACTCATCCATCATCACAACCAAAGGTAATCTTTTCTCGTCGTTTCTTTTAAAGTACTCCTCCAAAAGGATAGCTGCATTGGAGTCAACGACTCTATCACCACCAGTTATGTACTCCCATAGCATACTATATGCAACTGTTGGTGCAAGTAATTTCAATCCATTAAATTCAAAAAAATTGAATGGTTTTACATAGCCCTCTTTAGCTAAATCGGTCATTTGATTGATGACATCTTTGATAGTGGCAGTCTTGCCCATGCCAGGAACACCACTTACATATATACAACAACCCGTTCTTTCATTGATTGCACTTTCCAAACTGGCATAAATCATCAGAAACTCATCTTCTCTACCGGGAAGCGCATTCAATCGTTGAGAGGTATGTAATTTCTCCTTCACCTCTTTGAATGCTTCAGAAGTGGGATCAAGTGTGCCTTCGGGCAACTTTTTCGAAGGTGATGTGAATGATGGTAATTGCCCTTGGTCTTGCATGACTCTGATTCTTTTACGTGGAGTAACCACTGAGTAGATGCTTTCAATTTCTGAATCAATTGAGCGAATTGACTTTTTGGGTGACAGTGATTTACTTGACTTGAAAGAAGACCCGAGCCTACGTTTCTTGGGAGTAGTTGCAACTCTGTGCCTTTTCTTTGTGGTCTCCTCCTCGTCTTCTGATTCTTCATAGCTTTCGCTGTTGTCGATGTCTTCCAGTGAAGAAGCTGTGCTTTCGGGTTCTTTATGAGCAATAGGAGCAGTAGCAGGCACAGTTTCGTTTGCAGTTTCAGGAGCATCGACTTTATTAGTAGTGTCTCCAGTGGGTGATTGTTTCCGTGTTTGCTCTTCCGTCTTTACGCTAATATGTCGCTTCTTATTCGTCTCTCCTCTCCTTTCCCTCTTTCCTCGGTTTTCAGCCTCTGGCTTTTTCAAAGGCCCTGAATTAAACACGATTCTTTTCAACGTATCCTGGAAATGATCTGCATCCTCGGCGAAAATTCTCATAAGCTCATTATAATCAAATTTTTCCGAAAACTTATCCTGTTCATTTGTTGCCCTACGACACATGAATGTGTGTGTGCCGTCTTCTTTATGAGACGCTTTACTTTTTTTGAATTCATTTTCAGACAAAACATGAACATGGTCACCTATCTGATCAAGCTCAATTTCGTCGAGATATGGGACTAGCAAGATCTCCCCTTCAATTATTTCGATATCTGCTGGGATAGTTTCAATCTCACTTCTTTCACTAAACCAAACGACAATGATCTCTACAAAGTCATTAATACCGAATCGTATATCTTTAATCAATGCAATATTGGATTCGTCCTCAGCAGTTACCAAAATTGTGTCGCCACTTTTAACTTGAAATTGATCATGTTTGCGTCTCAAAATAAGAGGATCTGACGTGGTTGATTTACTCCTGCGATTAGGCCTTCTTGAATGTGAGCTGTGCGTAGAGGAATTAAAGTTTCCATTTATCTCAGAACTAAAGACAAGCTCCCATCCTTTATATTCATGCGACATATATGCTTTGGGAAGGAAAGAAGCGTAGATATGTGGAATCTATCTTTGTGCGGCGTATTTTCATTTTGGACTGAGAAACGGTATTAGCTATATACAGGAGACACATGCTAGAGAGGTGTTTTACACTTTGAACTGGTTCGTTTTCTCCTTAAAGTATGTATTAAGCATCAATGGCCCTCTAATATGGGTGCTATAGAATTGAACAATAAATTATAAAACTCGTTAGAAATCGTTAACAGGCGGAGAATCATCAACAACTCTCCTACAAAAGCTTCATTTGAAAATCAATATTGGTTCTCCCACATTAACAATCTCCTCCAAATTCAACTTTAAATCAAATGCCTTCGACAAGATAATTTTGAATATCTTTTGAACATTGATCGAATGACTGGTTGAGCAAAAAATAACCGGAGCCTTCATTGCAGCTCCAAATTTCTTAGCTTGTTGTGTGATTTCAATTTGATCTTGAAATGATAAATCTATAAATTGATCATATTTTGTACCAATAAGAAACGGAATTGCTGTTTTATTAAATCCTCTTACTTGTCGATAAAATTCCTTGATCGAATTGAGAGTGGATTTTCTCGTTAGATCAAACATGAATAAAATTGCAACTGCATCATTGGAGACTAGCGGTAGCATATTGATAAACTCTTTCTGTCCTCCAAGATCCCATATGGAAAACATGATTGTAGTATTCCTTATTTGTATTCGTTTATCCATGAAATTAACGCCAAGCGTTTGTATGTAATCTTCATCGAAGGAACCTTCGACGTACTTGACCATTAGTGACGTCTTGCCAATCTGGGAGTCACCAATTAAGCCTACTTTTAATGCAACTCTATCGTGGGGTAGGTTAGTATAACGTAGTCGTACAAATTAGAATGACGTACATACTGGTTGTTTTGATCTTGATCTTGACCCTCGTCCATTTGTATGCAAAAAGTGTAAGAATGCTAGTGGGAAGGAATGCAGATGGATGGAATGTTATTAGTGTTATGATTGATAATTTGGTCTGTGGGGAAGAATGCGATTAGTATATCTATTCTACGGGAATGCACTTCAGAACCTGGCTATCACGTTGATCCCATTTGATCCCAAACCCAAAATTGTTATGTTTACCTTTTGTGCATAATACACGTTTATTAGGGCAAAGCCCTAACATGCTCAATATATCACGTGAATAGATTGAAACTATAACTCTAGCTTTTTTTCTGTGCTCACCACAATTTTCTCTCTACGGTAGCGTCCTATCTCATTTGTTATATTGTGTCTCGCTGCACTACTATACGTAAGATATTACATAATACTTTTTGCAAGAGTTACATAATACTCCCCATAGTAAGGCGAGTACAGCGACAACAGAAAAAAATTTTAATACAAAGTAATTTTTCACCTGTCCTTACTTTTTTCCCTTTATCTTCAACAAACTGAAAGGCATTAGAACATGGCAGTAGGTAAAAATAAGAGACTTTCTAAAGGAAAGAAAGGATTGAAAAAGAAGGTCGTCGACCCATTCACCAGAAAAGATTGGTTTGACATTAAAGCCCCAACCACCTTTGAAAACAGAAATGTTGGTAAAACTTTAATCAACAGATCCACTGGTTTGAAGAATGCAGCCGATGGATTAAAGGGAAGAGTTTTCGAAGTTTGTTTGGCTGACTTGCAAGGTTCAGAAGACCACTCATACAGAAAGATCAAATTGAGAGTTGATGAAGTTCAAGGTAAAAACTTGTTGACCAACTTCCACGGTTTGGATTTCACCTCAGACAAAATAAGATCATTGGTTAGAAAATGGCAATCATTGGTTGAAGCCAATGTTACTGTCAAGACTGCCGATGACTACGTTTTGAGAGTATTTGCCATTGCCTTCACCAAGAGACAACCAAACCAAATCAAAAAGACCACTTATGCTCAATCATCCAAATTGAGAGAAATCAGAAAGAAGATGACTGAAATCATGCAAAGAGAAGTTTCCAACTGTACTTTGGCTCAATTAACCTCCAAGTTGATTCCAGAAGTTATTGGTCGTGAAATTGAAAAATCTACTCAAACTATCTTCCCATTGCAAAACGTTCACATCAGAAAAGTCAAATTGTTGAAACAACCAAAATTCGACTTGGGTTCATTGTTGGCTTTGCACGGTGAAGGTTCAACTGAAGAAAAGGGTAAGAAGGTTTCAGGTGGTTTCAAGGATGTTGTTTTGGAATCAGTTTAAAAGGTCATCACTGGTCAAAATAAGCATTTGTTCTGTTTTCATTTATATACTGTAACTACCTAATATACATAACGAAAGGGTTTTACGAAAGTGTAGAGAGATGAAGGTGTAATCTCTACGTGTGCTTGCATCTCAAGGGATGGTTGGCAATATTCTTGTCTTGATGTGCAATGTCGTGAAAATGGCTAGCGACATCCGGCCTGCATATAGCACTAACAATAATGTTTTTGCGGTAGCAATTATTCCTTTTGGAATGACACAAACGCGAAACTCAAAAAGGGTATCTCATAGTTTGTCTTTTTCTCTCAATGAAGATAAAAGTGTCCTTGTAGAGGGGGAAGGGGATATGGGGAGACAATCTCTATGAAAACACACGGACGTCTTTTGCTCATTAGCTTACGGCACCCTTCATCTGGCAATGTATATTTATGTAAAAACCTGTTGTGAATGCAATCCAGAGTATAATAGCAAAGAATCTCACATTCTTAGTGTCCTTATTGTTTTTTTAAAGCAATCGACATTACACAAACCATTTGGAATTTCATTCCCTTTTCAACACTTTTCTTTCCTTGAACCGAAATTTTCCTATAAACCATTGGGGCTGAGATTCAGAAACAACTATCGAAATCTTATTTGAATATCTCAACACTATTTGTTAGTTCTCAGGTTCGTATCTTAAATAAATTTGCTTGTGATCAATTGGCCAAAATTAGATAAAGATGATCCAAAGTCAAGTATGTATATTACAAGTCCCCCCCGTTCTGATACTTCAAACCAAGCAATGCTAGCCACGAAATTGGAGAGCAGCTTGCCATTAATGGGTAACGTGTTATCAAAATCCAAAGAGCTTCATCTTACTAACGTTTTTATAGGATCGAACAGTCCCAGAAAAGAACGGTGACCCGTCTTTTGCTGGTGAACAAACAGGCAAAGATCAATTCGCCGAGCAAAAGAAAAATATCGACAGGAAAGGCCACCCTGGAGATGATCCCAAGCATCAAAAGAAAAGAAATGACGAATCTGATTCCGGAAAAAAACAACATCCCGGTTTGGGCGGAAACAAAGATGACGTCAAGGATTATAATAAGAAAGTTCAAACCGGAGCGCAACAACAAACAAATCCTGAATCTACTCAACCGAAGCCAACGCCATCGCAGCATCCCCATGAAAAAGTCCATATAAGGGATCAATTGACATTTTCCTGGCAGAGAGTCGGTGGTTGGGATGTTGATGAAGACACCAACAAGAAAGAGTTGTTGAAGAATGCCAAAACAGTTGAAGGTTACATCATTGACCATTTCTATGGTGACTGGTATTGGAATACATCCCTTATGTTGGGAACCTGCCTCTTTGCTTGGTTGGTTGCTAGATTAGGTGGAGGAATCTTATCATTGGGACTTGTTTTACTCTTTACAAACTCGGTTTACCGTGGAGAGTTTAGAAGATTTAATAGAAATATCAGAGATGACATGAAGAGAGTTAAGGCTGATAACAGGTTGGTGAATCAATTGGAAACTATGGAATGGATGAATTCATTTTTGGATAAATTCTGGGTTATTTATATGCCTGCTTTGTCTGAACAAGTTATGTTTCAAGCCAATGAGATTTTAAAAGACCAAGCCCCTGGTTTTGGTATTGAGAAATTGTCCTTGGATGAGTTTACTTTAGGTTCAAAAGCTCCCCGTGTTGATTCCATCAAGTCATACCCACAAACTCGTCATGACACTATTGAAATGGACTGGGCTTTTTCGTTCGCTCCAAATGATACTGATGACATGACAAAGAATGAAATCAAGAGAAAAATTGACCCAAAGGTGGCTTTAGGTGTCACTGTTGGTAAGGCATTCATTTCAAAATCTCTACCAATCTTGGTTGAGGATATGTCATTCACTGGTAGAATGAAGGTTAAGTTGAAGCTTTCGTTGAATTTTCCTCATGTTAAGATTGTTTCCATTCAATTTTTGGAACCACCAACCATTGATTATGCTTTGAAACCTATTGGAGGTGACACTTTGGGTCTTGATATCATGTCGTTTATTCCTGGTTTGTCCAAATTCGTTAACGGTATCATCCACTCGACTTTAAGACCCATGCTTTATGCTCCAAATTCGCTTGACATCAACATCGAAGAGCTATTGGAAGGTCAATCCAACGATTCCATTGGGGTCATTGCAGTGTACATCAAATCATGTAAGAATTTGAAAACGGGGCAAACCACAAAGCCCAATAGTATTAACCCCTATGTGCAAATCAAGGTTTCCAACAATGGTGATATCGACGAGAGAACTAAAGTCAAAAAACAAGTTAATGATCCAATATTCTTGGAACATAAGTATATTTTGGTTAATCAATTGGAGGGTAACTTTTTCAATTTCAACGTATTTCATTTGTTAGAAGATCAAGCAGATGATCAGTTGATTGGAAATTGCGAATTTCCATTGGGAGAATTTTTGCAAGAAGAGAATCAGAGTGGCATTGTTAAGAACATCATGGAAGGTGGGAAAGTCGTGGGAAAATTGGAATTAGATATGAAGTATTTCCCAACAATGCAACCAATTGAACTCGATGATGGAACAAAGGAAGTTATCACTGACTCTGAAGTTGGTATAATGAAAATCACCTTACACGAGGCAAGAGATTTGGATATTTCGAAATCGGTTATTGGGTTGTTGAATCCTTATGCTGAAATATATGTAAACAATGAGTTGGTCAAGACTTGTCGTAAATTGAGGCAAACAAATGAACCCTCGTGGGAACAATCCTTTGAAAGCTTAATCACTCAACAAACTGAAACAGCCATTCAAGTGCTTGTTCGTGATACGGTTGATAATAGTATCGTCGCGAACTTGCAAGCAAATTTACAAGATCTTGTGTTTGAGAGCGGAAGGGGTCAACTGTGGATAACATGCCCTGCTCTTTCGGAAAACGCTTCACCCCCTCAAATTAGAATCAGTGCTGGTTGGAAGCCTTTGGCAGTTGATGAGGAAACAAGCTCCAAGGTTATTACTCCTGCTCCAGTTGGTGGTATCAGAATCCATTTGAGAGGAGCCAAGGGATTAAAGAATTTGGAGTCTGTAGGATACGTTGACCCTTATGTGAGACTTATCATGAATGGTAAGTTGAGAGGTAAAACTGTTACTTTTGCTGAGACGGTCAATCCACAATGGAATGCAGTGTACTTTTTGCCTGTATCCAATCCTCACCTGCACTATTTGTTGGAGATCATGGATGCTGAGCCAGAAGGTAAAGATAGATCCTTAGGTACTGCGGCAATCAATGCTGCTGACTTTTTGAGAAAGAATGAAGAAGGGTACTACCTTGGATATGATGGTGCCGATGAAATCATTGAGCAGCCAGTCTTGTTTGAAGGTGAGCCATGTGGAACCCTCTTTTATTCCGTTTCTTTCTTCCCAACCATCAATGCATACTCGTTGTCTGAATTGCACAATATGCATGAGTATGAAGAGCAAAAGCGTCTCAAAGAGAAGAGAGAAGAGGAACAGTACAAGAAGGATGAAGAGACTTATGAAAACAACCCTGGTGAGTATGAATGGATCGAAACTGAGGAAGATGCAATGGCTGAACCACCAAAGATTAAGCTTAAATTGGCAGACGCTGTTAAGTACAGAGCAGGTGATATGGCCGTCCATCTTCTTGGTGGAAAGTTTCACAAGAACGATGTGTATGTTCAGACTCTTTTTGACGAGCATGCATACCCTTCAGGTGTGTCACCAAAAGTTGAAAACAGAAGACTCGCAACAAGGTCAACGGGGGAAACTTTCATCAGAGATTTGCCAAACTCCAAAGTGATTTTCAGAATCACAAAGAAAGTGGAGGTAACTCAACAAAAAGACATCCTTGTTGAGGAAACTTTTGACACACTTGATCTCTACGAAAAGTCGTTCAAAAAGCCCATCAATATCCACCTTGGTCCGAAAAACTCGATCGATATCCAACTCGAGTATATTCCATCAATTGCCAAGTTGGCACCATTAGATACCATTTTGGATGTTGGTATTTGTAAATTGGAAATTATTGGCGCCAAAAACTTGCAATCAGTCGACACCAATGGTAAATCGGATCCATTGTGTATTGTCAAGTTGGATGGTATCGAAGTTTTCAAAACTGACAAGAAACGTAGGACTTTGGATCCACTTTGGAATGAAGCCGTTGATTTCCCAATGATTTCGAGATCCAGACAAGTTTTGCTTCTCGAGGTGTATGATTGGGATCTTACTCATGATTTGGAATTGTTGGGTATGGCAAATCTTGATTTGTCAAGTATCCCAGCATTGACAACCACGCCATTCACGGTGAATTTGGACACACAAGGAACACTTGATTTGAGGGCCACTTTCTTCCCTGAATATGTAAGGCCACCCGTTGAATCGAAGGAAGCTATCCCTGTTGATCTTAGTATGGTACATCAAACTTCAATGAAGGCCGTTGGCAATGTGACTGATATCGCCACTGGAGCTGTTGGTACTGGTATCGGAGCTGGAGCCGATGTGATTAGTAAAGGTGACAAATTCTTCAAGGGATTCAGACACAAGAGAAAGTCCAAGAAGGATGATGATCTGGCCAGTAAAGCCGATGACGATCGATCCGTTGCTCCAAGCCACACTACTGGAAGTGAACGAAGCGGTGTCAAGAGCGACAAGTCTGCCCAACAAAAACAAGAAGATGGCGAAGGTCAAGAAGAAGGAGGCGAAGAGGACATTCCAGAGGAAGAAAAGGAATTTAGAGAGGCTCAAGACGCGGAAATTTCGAGTGTTATTGCAGCGCCAAATATACGTGAGGAACCTTTGCCTCCACCACAAAAGCCGATCCTTGGTCACAATAGAAATGTTAGCAGTGCAACCGATGCTTCAAGCTTTGCTGCTAGTGTACATGGCGATGGTGCTATTCCTGGAAGACTCACGATTGTGGAAGCAAGGGGTTATTCCAACCCAGCATTGGATGTCAAGGCAGTGTTGAAAACATCAACCAAAGAAAAATCATTGCTCAAGACTAGACATGCTAAACTTGATAAACACACGAACTCATACAAATGGAGTGAGAGTGTGCCGTTCAAGTCTGCTCCAACTGGACAGTTGATTCTTACTGTAAGACAACCACATACATTTGGAAAAAGTCAGACTGTAGCTGAAGCGGTTGTCAATTTGAGTCATTACGTCAATGTCAATGAAAACATCTCGATACCTACTGGCCACGGTGAGATTGTGATTAATTTGAAGTACTTTACCTAGGGGGTATAGTTTTTATACTTGTGTATTAATTTTGTTGTAGTTTCAACTTTTTTGTGATATGAAGCTAGTTGGAGGTAGGATAGAAGGGTATTGCCCAGGTAAATGATCTTAGATGTTTACGATTATGCAGCTTAAGCTTCCTTTTGTTGGAAGTATTTTCTTGTAATTTTGCACCAATTTTGCACCAATTATCGAATCGAGTTCAAAAATTATTGATTTCTGAAGCACGAAAAGTCTGAAGGTTATGGAGAGTGAGGATTGTAACTGTTTCAGTCTGGTTAGAGCTGAATTTTGACGTTGCTTAGTTTATGTGACATGACTTCTAAAGGGAGGTGAGGCACTCAAAATGAGCTAGGCGCCCTCCTCAAAAAAAATGGTGAGAGTTTTCATCAAAAGTTGGGGCTGTACAAAAGTAGCTTATCTCCTGTATAAACCGTTCTATACATCTCTTATCAAAAGCAGCTTCACATTCGTCGAAGAAAATATGGTCATGAGCCTTTTCGGTTTCTGGTTGCAAAATTCACACATTAGGGCTTAGCCCTAAATAGCTTATGTTCTTTATTGTTGGTGACACAAAGCCACGGAAAACAATTTTTATTTGTCAAAGTAGCGCGCACTAACTAGAAAATAGGTCGAGTTAATCCCCCCTGCCTCGCTCTATTTGTTTTTTTTATGCTGCCATCCTAGAACGAGAGGTGCCCACGAACATACAAATTCCCACAACTGCCATAGTTTAGCACAACCTTTTTTTTTCTTTTATTTTTTTTTTTTTTTCTCTTCCACCAAAAAGTCTATCACCAAAAGAAGAAGAAGAAAAAAAAAATTTCAGAATACCCACCATAGTGTTTCCCAATATCATACATTTATCAACATCAAAAATGAGTTCAGCAGTATGTTAATTTAGTGAGATATACAATAATTGGAGACTATACGAGATGCCAACTTGGACGACTGTCGTCGAAGGTGTGGACATGAAACGTGGAGGATGGAGACATTCCTATTTATGAGTATTGGTATTTGAAGAGATACATCCGCCCTTTCAGGACAATAGAACAGTGACAAGCTGGAGGGACTACATGAACAGAATGAAGAAATCGATATTGATTATTCCCTCATGGCCGTAAAGTCTCCTACATCAACAACACAAATACTAACAGACATTTCTTTTTTAGGCACCAAAGTGGTATCAATCTCAAGACGCTGCCGTCCCAAAGCAAACTAGAAAGACTTCCCGTCCACAAAAATTGCGTGCCTCATTAGTTCCAGGTACCGTTTTGATCTTGTTGGCTGGAAGATTTAGAGGAAAGAGAGTCGTATACTTGAAGAACTTGGAAGACAACACTTTGTTGGTCTCAGGTCCATTCAAGGTCAACGGTGTTCCATTGAGAAGAGTCAATGCTAGATACGTCATTGCCACTTCCACTAAGGTAAACGTTGAAGGTGTTGATGTATCCAAATTCAACGTTGAATACTTTGCTAGAGAACAAAAGCCAAAGTCCAAGAAATCAGAAGCCGAATTTTTTGAAGAAGCTCCAGCTAAGAAGGAAATCAAATCTGAAAGAGTTGCTGACCAAAAGACTGTCGATGCTGCTTTGTTGTCAGAAATTAAGAAGACCCCATTGTTGAAGCAATACTTGGCTGCATCATTTTCATTAAAGAACGGTGACAGACCACACTTGTTGAAATTTTAAATAAAGAATAAATTGCACGGGGTTTATGATGGTAGGGTATAAATGGCGCTATATGCATTCAAGAAGTGCGTGTGTGTAGGGTCATAGTTGGAAATACTGTATTTTAGTTACAATTTATCCAATAAACGGATTCATTTAATGTAAAGAGAATTGTGTAGCACGTAGGTAGAGGGGACTCTTTATTTAGAGAGAGAGCTCAGTGTTGGTACAATGTTGGTACTCAAACTGGCCGTGGGTGTGCCACGTGAACGCCCAACCAGAAATTTAGTAGTGAGATTCTATAAATTTCCATCACTGTCAATAAATTAGAGCATCGCACGAAGTGAACTTTTTTTTAAAAAAAGAAAAAAAAGCATCCCATCGCAAGAGAAGAGTGAGTTCAGGAAGACACACAACAATGTCTCAATTAACACCTATAGCTACTTATAACTTGGCACTTAAGCCATTCCAGCCACTTCCTGCTATTGAGGAAGATTTCCCAGTAACAATTAGACTTACCTTGGCTTCTTTGGACCCAGAAGCTGAAGATGAGAAAGCTGAGCCATCCACTTTGAGAATATTGAAGAAGGTCACATTTAATGAGGATGATGACAGTGAATACGACGAGGATGATGATGAGGAAGACGAAGAGGAAGATGAATTGGATGAAGTGGAAGTTGTCAATGGAAAAGTAAATGGATCCAAGGATGATATAGAAGTTGACGAAGAGGTTGAAGAAGATGATGAAGAAAATGATGATGAAGAGGACGACGATGAGGGAAGCGAAGATGATAATGAGGATGATTTGGATGATGACATCTCCGAATTTGTTGTCTGTACTTTATCACCAAAACACCAATTTCAACAAACACTCGACCTTACAATTACTCCAGACGAGGAAGTGTACTTTGTTGTCACTGGCTCTTACCCGATTCACTTGACCGGAAATTATATTGAACACCCTGCTGATGAAAGTGATGAAGACGAGGAAGAATACGGTGAGTACGATGATGAATATGATTTGTCACCTGATGAAGATGAAATTATTCATGGAATTGATTTCAATGAAGAATACGATGAAGATGAAGATGAAGATGAGGACTATGGAAGAGAAGAATCGGCTGAGCCAGGAAAGATTGAAGAGGTAAAAGACGAAAAAGATGATGAAAGCGCAAATGATAAACAAGCTAGTAAAAAAAGAGCATCACCTGAAGAAGACACCAAAAAGTCCAAAAAGGCAAAAAAGAATGCCGCAAAGAAAGAAGAAAAGAAGTCTGTTCAATTTTCAGAGGAGTTGGAACAGGGACCTACTGGATCAACCTTGGCCAAGGATAAGAAGGAGAAAAAGAGTGTTGAGTCAGAAAAATCTTCTAAAGACAAAAAGTACCCAACCAAAACTTTATTAGGAGGTGTGATAACCGAGGATAGAAAGTTGGGCTCGGGACCAACCGCCAAATCGGGAAACAAGGTTGGTATCAGATACATTGGAAAATTAAAGAATGGCAAAGTGTTTGATAAAAATACTTCAGGAAAGCCATTTAACTTCAAATTAGGCAAAGGTGAATGTATTAAGGGTTTCGATCTTGGTGTAACTGGTATGAGTGTTGGTGGTGAGAGAAGGGTTATCATTCCACCTAAAATGGGTTATGGATCCCAAGCTTTGCCAGGAATCCCAGCCAACTCCGAGTTGACTTTTGACATAAAATTAGTATCCTTAAAGTAGACTCTACATAGCGGTGTAGAAAATATAATGGTTTGAACAGTTTTTTCATATTCATTTGGAATACATTAGAAATTTTGTTATGTCAAAAATAGATATCGCCACCGATATACTTCATTCTTGAACAGAGGCAAGAAGCGACCGACCATCCTTTTCTCTACACCCACTTTTGCTATATTACTCTTTGCTATATCACCCTTTGTCTTACTAACTCATTTCATTTTTGCTAGATAGATTACGCGTTCCCCTCACTTAATTTTGATTCTATACGAGCAAAAACTAATTATCATATAAAGTCTAGCGCAACCGCTTTCAAAAGGAGTATAAGCAGTGGCTTCGAGAACGTCGACAGAATTAAAATCGAAAACTAGCTTTTTTTAAAAAAAGGAAACAAGAACCTAATATCAGTGTATCCTTTTACTTGCCTGCCTCACATTTCCTCGCCACCACCCCCTAAACGAGGAGCCGTTTGACAGACAGACAGACACGTTAGAAGAGAAAAAAACAAGAAAAGAAAAAATTCGTTTATTTTGTTGGGAAGACCACACACATTGAAAAATCCCAGATTGAACCAAAAAAAGGTCAGCACAAGCCACCAGCTACATAGACATGCTCAGCTTTCTACAACAGGTCACTGGAGACTTGGCAAGGACTGCAGCTCATAAACCTATTCATTTTATTGTCGTACCTGCATTGCTAGCCTCAATTGCATACTTGTCAATTATAGATGATTATATACCTGACTTGTCTTCGATAACTAATGAGAATGGACTTAGTTATTATCATGCTGCAGGACCTGGACTGAAATTGAATGATTGGATACCTGTATCCCCAGAGGAGGTTGAAGCCAAGTATCAAAGTGCCAATCAAGTAACATTGATACCGTTGAGATTTAGAAGATTTCACGATGCGATTCCTAAAGTGCCCAATTCAGTAATTATTAGTGGGAATGAGCAAGTTCTTTTAGTGGACTCAAACAAAGTTGAAAGCGTGTTACTGGACACCAAGAGAATCGATAACGATGGCATCCAATGGAAAGTAAGAAATGATCACAAGATCGCTCGATTTTATGATAGTTTGAAATTTTTAATTTATAAGGTTCAGGAGTCAATTAAAAAGGCAGATAGGTTTGATGTTGTTTTGATTTTTGTGGCTTATTTAGCAATGTGGTACACCTTGATCAAAGTGTTTTATGACATGAGACAGATTGGGTCCAAGTTTTGGTTAGCGTTTTCCACATTGGTGTCATCGACGTTTGCATTTTTGTTTGCATTGGTGGTTTCCAACAAGGTTCTTCAAACCAAGGTATCATTTTTGAGTCTTTCTGAAGGTGTCCCATTTCTTGTCGCAATTATTGGGTTCAAGCACAAGGTCTCAATTGCCGGATTGATCCTGAAGTCGTCGACAGTTTCACCTGATGATGTTCCAGATATCGTATCCCAAGCCGTTTCCTCCCACACATTGAGTATGTTCCGTGACCACTTGGTTGTTATTGGTGCGATGCTTGCATGTGCCGCATATGGGAATCACCTTACTGGATTGCGAAATTTCTGCATTCTTGCCTCGTTGATATTGACATTTGATTTGGTCCTTGTTTACACCTTTTTCTCAGCAATTTTGGGTTTAAAGATTGAGATCAATAGGGCAAGAAGAACAGATGATTTGAAAGATGCCTTGGAAGAGGATGGAGTATCGTCATTGGTTGCTGAAAGGGTTGCTGAACAATCTTCATCGATTGATTACCCCAATGAAACAAATTTTTTTTCATCAAAGGATTACTCCATTCTTTCATTTAAAGTGGCAATGAGTTTAGGTTTTATTGCGTTTCATGTATTCTGGCTAGGCAGCTCATGGTTGTACAACACTTCAGACGCTGGAATCAATTTCAACACATTTGGCTCGATTTTAGGAACTGCACCTTCAATTTCAGAATCTTTATCCGGTGAAATTCCAATTGGAAAATTTGGAACCGTGTTGACAATTTTGCCCACAAGATTCTACATGCCATCGGGTTTCTTTGCGCAAGTTGAAGATTTTATCTATATGGTATTGAATAAAATCAGTGTTGCTATTCAAGATAGGTTGTTGTCCAAGGTAATGGCATTTTGCTTCGGTATTTCCTTGGTTACGAATATCTATTTCCTCAACGCTGCAAGGTATCAGGTGAGCGCCACTTACAAGTTGCTTGATAAGGAGATGTCCCGTCCACAAGTTCGCACGTCAGTTTCTGAACCTACTACGGCTACAATTGGTGACATTGAAGAGTCAGATGATGAGGATGTTGCAGCAGCAGAAACTACTACTCAGCTACCACTTGAGGAGTGTGTCAAGATACTAAAAGAGGGCAACGTAAAGAGTTTGAGTAACGAAGAAGTGACTCTGTTGGTGGTGGGAGGAAAACTCCCACTATACGCATTGGAGAAACAATTGGCAAGCAACAAGAGAGCGGTGGTTGTGCGTCGTAAAGCGATTGCCAAGTTGGCAAATGCTCCTGTTTTGGAAACCAATCGTTTACCGTATGCACATTATGATTATGATAGAGTTTTCGGTGCTTGTTGTGAAAATGTCATTGGTTACATGCCAATACCAGTTGGTGTAGCAGGTCCCTTGATCATCGATGGCAAGCCATATCACATCCCAATGGCTACAACTGAAGGATGTCTAGTTGCATCAACAATGCGAGGCTGCAAAGCAATCAATGCTGGTGGTGGTGTTGAGACGGTGTTGACCAAGGATGGAATGACACGTGGACCATGTGTTCGCTTCCCTACACTCTCTAGGGCTGGAGCTGCCAAATTGTGGATTGATTCTGAAGAGGGTCAAAAAACAATCAAGAAGGCGTTTAATTCGACTTCCAGATTTGCCCGTTTACAGCATATTCAAACGTCTTTAGCTGGATGTTTATTATTTATTCGTTTCAGAACTACAACTGGTGATGCCATGGGAATGAATATGATTTCAAAAGGTGTTGAGTACTCTTTAAAATACATGGTTGAAGAATGCGGTTATGAAGATATGGAAATTATTTCTGTATCAGGAAACTATTGTTCTGATAAGAAGCCGGCAGCAATCAATTGGCTCGAAGGTAGAGGTAAGTCAATTGTAGCTGAGGCTACAATTCCAGCTGATGTTGTTGCAAAAGTATTGAAGTCTGATGTGGATGCTTTAGTGGAGTTGAACATAAGTAAGAATTTGGTTGGTTCAGCAATGGCTGGGTCTGTTGGTGGGTTCAATGCGCATGCTTCCAATTTAGTAACTGCGGTGTACTTGGCATGTGGTCAGGATCCAGCTCAAAATGTTGAGAGTTCCAACTGTATTACATTGATGAACAAGCATAAAGTGACTGGTGATTTACAGATATCTGTTAGTATGCCATCTATTGAAGTCGGTACAATCGGCGGAGGTACTATATTGGAACCACAAGGAGCAATGTTGGACTTGTTAGGAGTACGTGGTCCACATCCAACTAACCCAGGGGATAATGCGAGACAGTTGGCCAAGATCGTTGCATCAGCTGTATTGGCAGCAGAGCTTTCTCTCTGTTCGGCATTGGCAGCTGGCCATTTAGTCCAATCACACATGCAACATAACAGGGCTGGCGCTTCTCCTGCTTCGACAGCAGTCGTGACAGGCGGTGCTAAACCAAATGGAAAAGTAAATGAATCGGATTTAAGAAGATTAAAAGAAGGCTCGGTTACATGTATAAAGTCGTGAGTTCCGAATATGTTAATAAATTAGGTTTGATTATCGCATCATCCAGCCCTCTGCATTGAGGAGTTTGGACACTTTTAAAAGTAGTATATACACGCGGAATTTTTGATCAATCTTGTAAGTTGTGAACTTTAAACTGTGGATTCTCCCAAAAAGAGTCAGAAAAAATCAAAATAAGAAAAAAATATCAAAAAAAAAATAACAGAGAATTGCGAGCATAAACATGTCACCGGCCTCGTTTATTACCCCAAAGAAATGCCCTCTCAAGAAATAGGAATTCCTATCCCAAACGTACCGCATGCAGTTTCTGTAACTTTGCCCACTTGGGAAGCCACAGTGGGGTATGAAGAAGGACAGGAATGGGTCACCAGTAAGATGAACTCTGGGTACCCAAGATTTTTTATTCACCAGATCATTCAAAAATTATGCCGCAAACTCGAAGCAAAGTATGGACGTGAGGGTGAAGCGTGTCTAGTATTTCCAAGCTACAAGGTTGCAAAAAGGTGTCGTCAGTTCATCAAAGAGAAATCGGAGAATAGCCCACATGTCAGGGTTTTACAATTGAGTACAAGCGAGCCCGCCAATGATTATGAGCGGTTAACCAAAGTCGGAACAACCATTGGAGTGGTGTTTTTCCCCAAAGATTTATTTCCGTTGGCAAAGAATTATTGGCAACACTCAGGTGAAGTTATCAGCTCGCGAATGGGAGAGTACGTTTTGAAGGAATTATTTGAGAATGATAAGGATCTTCACGGTTTGAAGGGAAACTGGAAACAAGCATTACAAGCACAAAAGATTCAATCGAGATCGCCATCAATTTCGGCATCTCGAGCTAGCGGTCGCAGCTCCGATAGTCAGGTGAACGAGGAGGTGGAGAAAGAGTTCAATACTTTTATCGAACAAAAGTATGGGCGGGTATTGGACTTTAAGTTCGCAAAAGAAGCCAAAAGGGCATTAAAGAGGCGTATTTGTGGGAAAGTTGACAAGGAAAATGACCATGATTTAGAGGACATCGAGCACCTGAGAAGAGGAAAGCAGTTGACTCCATCTGATGTGTACTTGTGTCCGTCAGGAATGGCATCCATATTCTTTGCACACTACTCATTGTTGAATATATCTGAAGAGCAGCAAATTTCGGTATGTTTTGGATTCCCATACACTGATACGTTGAGTATTTTGAAGAAATTTGGTCCAGGAGTTAAATTTTTGGGAATGGGTGACGACGAGTCTTTGAACGAGTTGGAAAAAGAGTTAGAAGAAGGGTTGGAAATTATGGCATTGTTTTGTGAATGCCCTTCCAATCCTTTATTGAAAACACCAAACTTGAAAAAGATTAAGGAGTTGGGGGATAAATTTGGTTTTGCCATTGTTGTGGATGAAACTGTGGGTAACTTTATAAATATTCATGTTTTGCCATATGCTGATATGGTTGCATCGTCATTGACTAAGGTGTTCTCGGGAGATTCGAATGTACTCGCCGGCTCTCTCATTTTGAATCCATCGTCAAGGTACTATCTGAGGTTGAAACAATTCTTTGATAAGGAATATGAGGATTTATTTTGGGATGAAGATGCATTGTGGTTGGAGCGTAACTCTAGAGATTTTGTTGATCGTGTTCGCATCATTGATGCCACTACGGAAAAAGTTGTTGATTTACTTGTCAACAATTCAAAGATATCTCGGGTTTACTATCCAAGTATTGGTCCTTCAAAACAGTACTATGACGAAATCAAGAACGAGAATGGTGGCTATGGAGGGTTGGTTTCGTTTCTATTTCATAAACCTGATGATGCTGTCTCTTTTTTCAACAGGGTTGATCTTTATAAGGGGCCCTCTTTGGGTACTAATTTCACATTGGCTTGTCCTTATGCAATCCTTGCCCATTATCACGAGTTGGATGAGATAGCTCAGTGGGGTGTCGATAAAAATTTGATTAGAGTTAGTATCGGATTGGAAGATGCAGATGAGTTGTTGGAAGTGTTTAGAAAGGCCCTAGAGTGATTTTACTGTATAGTGTATAAACATGTCTACCTTGTAAATTTTCAAATATGTCCTGGGAACTTGACGTGAGTGCACGGGCTTGGCGGGTCCTCATTGATAAAATCAAACGTTAATTCAACTTTTCCCACGTACCAGTAATCACGATGGGATTCGAAAAATAGTTGCCACCCCTTGATGTCCTTTTCACATTCTTTTTCATCCAATCCCCTAAGATCATAAGTGTACTCATCTGGTTTCATAAAGCATCCAGTGACAAAGACTCGAGCTGCATCTTTACCAACCAAATTGTGGTATGATCCTTTTGGGCCGTAGACAGCTCTATTGGATGACACGTCATAGACACTGCCATTGATTGCGAGAAGTATGCGTCCATTATCGTCACCTGTGTATTTAAATAGCTCGTCTAAGCTGAGGTGTAGTTCGGGTTCCAATATCGTGTGATGCCAATACCTCCAATCGATGTATTTACCATGATAGCCCCATGTTGCTGTAGAAGTAAACCAATAGGAGAATATTGCATTAAAGAACAAAAGCCCTCCTATTATGCGAACAATGTCAAGGATACTAAAGCTGTCTCGTACCATGGTTACTTTTCAACCATACTTTTCGAAAAAAGTCATTTTCTCGCGCTAATTCAAATTAATATGTGTATTACAAAAATGTATAAACTCTATCATTCCATAAAGAACACCTCATCGTTCATCTGATTCCAGTTTGTATTGTTGCTACTGAAGTTGATACGATCAGCAGAGTCCGTACTCAACAAGTTTGACCAAAATTCGTCGTTCAACACCAGGTACGAATTTTCCAATTGATCTGGATTGGCAAGGTTTGGGTTGAAAAATTGGTGGTTGTTGTTGTGGTTGCTGCCATTGTTGCTGAACGAGTTGTGACCAGCGTTGTGACCAGTGTTGTGACCAGTGTTGTGGTTTGTATTACCAACTCCTGATGGGTTTGACAACAGAGGAATCCTAAACTGTCTGTAGTCAAAGTTACCAGGTGTGAGTCCGGTATGCTGAGAAGACGGATCAAAAGTATTGGTCAAAGAAGTTGCCACTGGTCCTACTGCTGGTGTTGACATTACATCACCATTCTGCGCGTGCTGCAAAAGGGATTGTTGTTGAATTTGTTGTGATGGTTGGAGTGGCGGTGGTTGTTGAGGTTGAAATGGGACCGAAGAAGGTGGGGGCGACGTTACTTGGTTGATGGGAGTATTACCAGCTGAAGTAAATTGCACTTGAGATCCTATAGGTTGCGGTGCAAAAGTAGTTGAAGTTCCTACTTTTTCCTTAGACTCTGAAACTGTACGTGGGCGTTGACTCTGTCCCGGATTCCCCTCACGTCTATATGATGCAGCGTAGGAAAGAATATCCAATGGAACACTATGCACTTCATCTCTCATCAAAGCTTGTCTACCTCTGGACTCTTCAAAATTGGACGCAACCCTCTTGAGTTCTATTGTATCTCGTTCTGTGGGTTTAAAATTTTGCGGCGTTTCACCATTCTTTCTAAGCAAATCATTGACTTGGGTAGCATATGTTTGAATAAACAACTGTAACACCAATCGCGTCTTTTTCAATAAATGATTTGTGGGGTGTTGATTATGAGCTTGCTCAACCAAGTTGCTCACTCTTTGAATCGAAATAACAGCATCACGAGGCACCAAATCTTTTTCTATATGTGAGGGGAGTGACAAAATCAAAAACCTTAATCGAAGGAGCATTCCACCGGTGTACATTACTCGAGATCCAAATGCCAAAGGCATCTGCGCAATCTGTTCTGAAGTGAGCTTGTTGTACTCATTCAATGCCGATAGGCAGGAATTTGTACAATTTGAAATCGCCTTGACTGCAATTGAACTCAATTGGGACTCTTGTGGTTTGAATATGTTGCTCAAGTTGGGCTCATGCAAGTATGCCTCGACCGAGTACAAGTATGACAAAAACACATGATCGTCATCATTAATCTTGTTTTTCAACTCGGTCAATTGTCTTTGCAATTCCTGAATCATGTATTGAGATGTAGAAACCCCCTTTTCCCCAATCTCGGGCGAGTGAATAATGTGGTGGATCTTTTCTAAAGCGGAGTTGATTCTGGCAAATAAAGCCAACTTGCGATATTTAATCTCTGGGCTATTTTCAAGGGCCACGCAACACTCTTCAACATAAGGTGTCCACTTGATGTATATTGCTCTTCGAAGAATAAGGCAAATACTGACTGTGCTGAAATATATAATTAACACAATTGACCTATACTCATCACTCGTTTTCTGCTCGGGATTTTTTTTCAACGATCCATCGCTGTTGTCGAATGAATACGAAGGTCTTGCCACAATACCCAAATCGTGCAAAAGTGACACACAAATATTGTTTAGCAAATGGTATCGACGTTGTCGAAACAATTCTGGGGAGTTGTAATACAATGTTAAGATGAGCATACTTTTAATCAACTCCACTGTTTTCCTTCCAACAACCATTACCTCGTCACACACAGATCGGATTGCTTCGTTGTCCAATGCCAAAGCTTGATCAATCTCCGGTTCTGACAATGCAGAATTGACGGTGTTACTAGCAGCCATCACAGCATTGAACAAAAACGGTTGTTCAATTCGTAATACATCAGCAGTTACATCGGCAGGAACGTCGATAAAGGGCAAAAAGGCAAGAATCCTGTTTCTATACAATTGTAACCTTCTTTCCGCTTCAGGTAAACTTATCAACCCTTTTGAAACCACATCTGGAGGAGTACCAGGTTTCAACATTCTTGTTCTTATGTTTGCCAAATTGTTGAGTTCATTAGTTAAATCAGTAAGCTTCGATGCAGATTCAGCAAAGATTGTAATCTCTTGCTCAAGGTCCGATTTGGAAACAAATGGTGGCGAAAACATTTCCGAGGGAGTGTCTGATTGAAAATCGCTGAGCGCCTTTCTGTGAAAATGGTTTCTATGGCTCAATTGAGTTTCCAATGTGAGAATTCTTTGTTTCAAATTGACAATCTCTTCATCCTTCAGCATTGCGTGTGATGGTTGTGAGGGTTGTGGTGATGACGACGAGTTGGGTTGGCTATTAGGGGTGTCACTTATCGACAGTTGTGGGTTCTGTAGTTGAGTGTTTATTGGATTCAAGTTGCTAGAAATTGGGGGGACAGTTGAGTTTTGAGGACGAATTGCTGAAGGAACAGCTGGTTTATTGGGCGAAGGTACCTTTGAATGAGATTCGCCCGCATTTTTTCGTGTATTTTCCGTGATCCTTCGTGTGGCAGTTGCTTGTTCGTGACTGCTGCCAGAGTTAGCCCCTACTTTCAACTTTTCTTCAGCTTCTCTTCTCTTTGCTTCAAGTATTTCTGATTTTTTTCTTCTTTTTCTGGTTTGGTTGAGGTCAATTTCACACTTTCTATTAGCATTGAGACATCTGACACACGGCTTACTTGGATCCAGTGGATCAGATGGGGTGCATTTAACTTTTAAAGCATGGCAACTCTTGCATGCAATTGATCTTCGAGTGACTTTAGACCTTTTGTTTGATTGGCGAGGTTGAGACAGATCGGTTTGAGAGTCATGATCGTCGTCTTCCTCTGACCCTTGATGGTCGAAACTATGATCATTCTCATTGGGTGTTCCTCGTAATTGAACTTCGTTCTTAACGTGCGAGGCATTTGTATCACTTACATTATTCTGTGTGCCTCCAGTTGCAGTTGCAGTTGCATTTGCAGTTGAAGCTGTTGTGTTTGGTGATGTAGTTGATGATGTAGCATATTCAACCGACCCCTCACGGTTGTTTATAACCGACATTGTGTGTGCAATAAGGCTTTCGGGGAAAAAAAAAGGCAAAGAAAAAAAAAAAATACGAACAATCAAATTGAAATCTAAAGTGTGTGTGGAAGTGTGTGGAAGTGTGTCTCTCTCTTTTGTTCTTGATTTTATTGTTGTGGTAATTTGACAAGGCTGGCACTAGTGAGGCTGATGTTTTCTGGGGATGTACCGGTAGAAGCGGGTTGAACTGATCCTCGGGATTTATTAAAAAAGACTGAATTATTTTTTTCTGTCCTTCGTTATTTTTTTGCTCTTTTGTTGTTGATTGATGTTGTCAGTAAGTAAATTTTTTTCTCCTTTTTTAAGCTTGTGATAAATTGGAATCCATATGCTCAATGGGTTATAAATAAGAATATAGGATATGTAGTATATTTATATCAGAAAGAGAAAGATGTAGGTGTATATTGGATATAAATTTCTTTGTCAAGTCAGGAAGTTGCGGCTGGTGATACTGTTTACTACCCCTTTCCAAGGCTAGTAATCTGATTTCCGCCATTCGGTGAAATGCGCCCTTCCCTAACAAGGCTGTCAGTGCGGCTGAAATGTGAGAATATGGAGCAACACTTTGAAAAGCTTCCACACCGCTTGTATTGAGTATAGTCTTGAAAAACAGGGCCCAATCTAGGGCAAATTGTACTTTAATCGCAATGATGTTATATGCACTTTCCATGCGTAGAAGCTAGATCAACTGTAGCTTGTGACCGAATCGCAAATGCGCGAGGGAGAGAATCCATGACAAAGTCATACGTTATCAATGTTGCGCTTTATGAGAACAGAACAGAACAGAACCGAATAGAACAGAACATCCTCTAACCCTAAACAACCATTGTTCATCCACTTTATACCCACTTGCACAGGACACGCACAGCAGTGCCTTGTCAAAGTCCATGCTACTCAGTCCCCATGTCTTTGGTCCAGCGTGTCTGATCTTCATGGTAGCGCAAACCCTTCGCCAACAAAAAAAGGAAAGTTGAAATGCCGACTGGCCACTCCACCGTTAAGGGTCGGGAACAAGTACAACGACACGAAGAAGCAGCAGCAACTTGAACAAAATAACAGTTTCATATATATCTCAGCTCATATAGGTTGATGGTTCTACAACACCATTGAATTACATACAACAAAATTTTTTTCCTACAACAATATAGTTTAATGTCTTTATTTGGAATCAACAATATCACCAGAGGCAATAACAATCAATCATACAAAGACAAGCCGGTTTCGAAATCACTCCCACTATATTACAAAGATAAATCACCATTCCATCCAAAACAGCCACACAATAAAGGAAGAAGGAAAGTTATCATGCTATTAAAAGGGTTCATCTACTCACTTGGCTTGTACTTTGTCTACTATCTAGCCAGAAATTATTTATTTCAATCATCGGATTCTCTGCTGTTGTTTCTGGCGCTCAATTCTGGTACTCCATCATGGAAAACTGCACAGCAAGAAGTTCGGCAAACAATGTTGGATTCCTGGCACTCATATGAAAAGTATGCTTGGGGGTACGATGTCTACCACCCAATTAGGCAGCAAGGAGAGAATATGGGCCAGCAACCATTAGGCTGGATGATTGTTGATTCGATAGATACTTTGATGATTATGGATTGTAAAGATGAGGTTGATCGAGCTAGGAAATGGATTAAAGATGACTTGGACTACAAATTTGATTACGAGGTGAACAATTTTGAAACTACCATAAGGATGTTGGGAGGGTTGTTATCAGCATTCCATTTGAGTGGCAATGATGATGTTTACCTTGATAAAGCAGTTGGTTTGGCTAATTCCTTGCACGGTGCGTATGATAGTCCCTCTGGAATCCCGTATTCGTCGGTGAACTTGAAATCAGGTGCTGGTATCAAAAACCATATGGATTCGGGTGCTTCTTCGACTGCTGAGGCTGCTACAGTGCAGTTGGAATTGAAGTACTTGGCAAAATTAACCGGTGAAGTAGACTGGTGGGAAAAGGCAGAAAAAGTCATGCAAGCTCTTGAAGCGAACAAACCCCAAGATGGGTTAGTTCCTATTTATGTTAATCCAGATACCGGAAAGTACCAAGGCAATTTGATAAGATTAGGTAGTAGGGGAGATTCATACTATGAGTATCTTTTGAAACAATATCTACAAACTAGTGAGGAAGAACCGATATATTACGAGATGTATCGTGAATCAGTCGAAGGGGTAAAGAAAAACCTCGTTAGAAAGTCTTTTCCAAATGAATTGACTTTTATCGGTGAATTAGAGAGGGGAATTGGTGGTCCATTTTCACCCAAAATGGATCATTTGGTATGCTTTTATGGTGGGTTATTAGCAGTGGGTTCAACGAATGGTTTGTCATTGGATGAAGCTAAGCAGCAAAAATGGTGGAATGAAGAAAGGGCCCTGGATTTCAGATTTGGAGAAGAATTGACCTATACTTGTTACAAGATGTATCATGATGTTATGCCCACAGGATTATCGCCTGAAATTGTTGTTTTCAATGAAGATACTACAAAAGAGCACGATTTCAGAATAAAACCAATGGATAGACATAATTTGCAAAGACCGGAAACTGTTGAATCGCTATTTTACCTTTATAGATTAACTGGTGATGTAAAGTATCGTCAATGGGGTTATGAGATTTTCCAAAATTTTATCAAGTACACTAAAGTCGTGAATGAGCATGGTGAGATTAGTTTCAGCTCATTAAGTGATGTCACTAGCTTAAAACAAGATGGCTCACCAAAGTTCAAGGACAACACTGAAAGTTTTTGGTTTGCAGAAACCTTGAAATATTTGTACTTGCTTTTTGATGATGAGAATAAAATCCCCTTGACGGAGTACGTTTTCAACACCGAAGCCCACCCTTTCCCCAAATTCAACACCAATGAGCATTTGAAAACTGGTTGGAGAAGACAAGTTGATGAATCGGTGAAACCACAAATGAGAGAGAATCAAGTTAATGGTAAACCTAAAATACCACAAGCACAACCAGTTGATGACTCTATTGAAAAGGAAGTTGAAAGTGCATTAAAGGAGAATCCAGATTTAGCTAAAGAAGGGAAAGATGAAAATAAGAAGAAGTTGAATAAGTTTGTTAAAGAAATGCATTAAACTGAAGTTCTTGTGCTATGTATAGATGTGAATGTCGTGAATTCAATTGGTCTTGCACTTTTACTTTTTTACGACATTGACGTAAATGAATATGTTTTCTTACGTCACAATTTTTCTGTTTCTCACTTTCTTTTCTCTTCTTCAGCTCTTTTTTTTTTTTTGCTTGTTCTAAACCTTTCACAAATTTGAAATCAAAACAAGAAGAAACCAAAAGGACTGCACAATCTCGAGGGAAAGTTATCAAAAAGTCCGCGTTATTCCCGAAGTCCATCTTTCATTGAGGGCTATTACTACTATTCTCCACAAAAGAATAGTTCAAAGAGGTGTTCCTCGTGGTTTACCAACTTATTTTTTTCTTTCTTGCCGATTTGTTACTATTCTTAGTTTTTTCGGATTACAAAGCAGAACGGATTTCCAGAATTATACCCCGTGAGTCATGTCTGGAGATGTATGTATCAAGAGTTATAGTTCTTTTATTCAAAAGGCAGTACTAACAAGCCCATAGCCGAGATCAAAGTTTGACCTAGAACCCAACCCTTTCGAGAGGTCATTTGCTACAAAGGAGTCGTCATTGTCCTTAAGCACAACCACAGGTCATCAGTCACGCAATGAGTCTAGCTCGGAGGTAGACACTGTGGGAAACAGCTCCGCTTATTCAAGCAACAAGGCGAATTTAGCATTTACGGGGGTACACAACCCACAGGAACATCCGAATATTCCACAACAACAGCAGCAACAACAACCACCTCAACAACCCCCTCAACAACCCCCTCATCAACAACAGCATTCCCACCTACCTTCGCAGGCGCATCATCAGACAAAATTACCGGGAATAACGCCTCCTTTGTTTACACCAGGTGGACGGAGGTTGCCACCATTGGAGCCTACTTCAAACCCAGGAACTCCCACGACCAATTTATGGAATAGTTTATTGAACGCATCAAATAACCCAACCAATCCAGTGGCACAACAAAATGGACAGTTTCATCTGACACAACAAAACTTCAGTCAATTTGGGTCACGCAAAACAGGGTTGACACCAAATGAATCAAACTTGAGGACTGGTTTAACGCCTGGTGGGTTCTCATTTGGTTTTGGCGGACAAGTGGGGACTGGTTTGTCTACCCCCAGTGGACTTTTGAATGGACCCATAACGCCTGGACTTTCGAGTTTGTTGGGTATACCATCGGGTAATAATAATATGTTGATGGGAATGTCTCACGCTGGTGCTCAAAATCCTGGGCCATCACAAATGCAACATTCGCAGTCAAACCCAACGCAATTGCAGCCACTTCCAAATACTCAATCGCAAATGCAAATGCAAGTGCAAGTACAGGCGCAACCACAGCCACAACCACAACCAGATCCTCAATCGCTACCAGATCCGCAAGCACAATCACAACCTCAAGCTCAACCGGATCCAAACCTGCAGTCATTACACCAAGAGCTTCCAGTGGCATCACCGTCAATGAATAATCAACAACTATCGTTGCTTCCTCCTTCTATTGTTCCTGAAAATCAGAAATTTCTCCCACAATCAGTAGCTCCCGTTGGTATAGCTCCACAAGGATCCATAACAACACGACCAGACTCCCAAGCACATCATGTCACACATTCAGAATCTACTTCCCTTCTGCATTCTCATCACTCATCACATCACCTGTCACATAATCCTTCTCAGGAGATATTACCAACCACAACAAACGGTCCTCTACCCAACTCAAATGGAATTTCGACAGCAAGTGGTGATACAGCCGAGAGCTCCTCTACATCATCCAAAAAAAGGAAAGGAAAGTCAGTAGGTATCAAAAAACCACGAGCTACAAAAGCTAAAAAGACAGGCACGGTAAAGGTTAAAGAAGGGCCGGGACAAGAAAAGACTCTCAACGGTGAGGAGAAAGAAAACCACGTTGATGAGAATTCAAATGACGGGAAGGGGAACAATGATGAATCTGAAACCAAGCCGGCCACAGGAAAGAAAAGGAGTGCCGGCGTCGATGATGAGAAACGCAAAAACTTTCTTGAAAGAAATAGAGTTGCTGCATCCAAATGCAGACAACGAAAGAAACAACTTATGCAGAAAATGGAGGATGAGTTGGCTTTTTATTCAAATGGTTATAGACAAACAAGTGCACAAGTAATTCAGCTACGGGACCAACTACTCAAAATGAAAAACATATTATTCGATCACAAGGATTGCCCGACCTTGGCCCTGTCGTGTGGTGGTGTTGAAAACTTGACAAGCATTATAGAGGAGGTAGATAATCTTATGAGCAATACCGAAGAAGCTGAAGAGCAAGTAAGTTCGATCCCTTCGACTATTCCAACAACTTACCATTAATGAGGGACGATGATACCTAATTACATAGTCTATATAATATTTCTCGTACCCACTGTATAATTATTTCTCCTTTGGTACCTTCGTATCCACTCCTTTTGTGTTGAAAACGTTTCTCAAAAACAATAGGACGCGAATCTTTTGGACATCATCGATGGATGCCAATCCATTCACTTTGGAAACAAAAACCGAGAACAAAAAAGAATCCATACACACATATTAGAAACACAAGAATAGTAAACATTCTGAATCAAGTGCTACCATTCTCAAATTTAACGATATTTAGAGTAGCACTCTAACACAACTGACAACTGTTGTTACAAATTCGAGATCCACATTATACCCCATGAGCAACCCTATACTATGTTGAAACATAAAGCCAACCCTCACAATTTCGAACTACCGAGCCTACCTCCGGAAAGTCCCATCAAAAGAACAACCGACTCTGGTATCATCCACCAAGACCAATTTACTAGAAAGAATTTGAAATCAGTGCTTCATTTGATAACGCAAGAGCTAAAAAAGAGAGGCACCAAGACTCCACATATCTTTCTACCCTTTAGATCAAGGATTAAAGATTACAAATTGAATGAATTGCTACTACAGCTTGCGCCACAGGGAGAATTGATTCAAGATGTCTCCAAATGTAAGGAGATTTTCTCGACAACAGATGAGTTTACGCTTATGTGTTGCCTCAAATACTTTTGGGCAAGATTGCCAAATAGTGAAATCATCGGACAAGACGTTTACCGTGAGTTCAAGCGGAAAGAGGCGGAGCAACATTTTCCCAAAAATGCATTTTTAACCATCATGCCAAAATGTTTATCATCGCCTGCTCATGCATCTATTGTTTACGATTTTCTTGATTTGATCTTGAACATAACGTCAAATGCTCCATATAATAACTTAAGTGGGAGGAAAATTAGCAAAATGGCTGGTATATGGGCATTCAATCCGGAAAAGCCGCTCTCCACCTCCATATTCTCAGACGATAGCATCGAAACAGAACATGACTTTGTGGAAGGTATCAACAATTGGAAAAAGACGACGGATGCAATGTTTCATTTGGTGTTGGCTTTTCTACGAGCAATGTTGCCCGAAAATAATGCTGAAACGTTAAAGTTACCCAAAACTTTGCAAAGTTTGCTTGTTACATCACAATACCCACCATCTTCTGAAAAGGAAAGCTCCAAGAGTATTACTATACCCTGTGTGTGTGTCACTACCACAAAACCATCCTCCACTGCATACGATTTGATCAGCAAAGTACGACAAAGCTTGACATTTGACAAACGAGATATGTTTTCTAAAGAGAATTACACTATATTGAAGAATGTGTTTGAAAAGAAAAGCACTAGTGAGATTGTTGACGTACTCACGGGGGAGTCCAGAAGGATAATCGAGCGGATCACTGAGGATGAAATTGACAATAAGTTCAACTTGAAGCCAGGATGGGCAGAGCCAAATATAAGTGCAAAGCTTTCGAAAAAAGATGTGCCTCTGATAACACGCATTGCTGTGAAAGATGTATCGATCCAGGACTATTATATTTGGGCTTGGTTATCCTCACTTGCTAGCGAACAACCACCACTGATCAAGAAAATATTTGGTAGATCAATTGTGGTTGAGGTGGAGGTTTTGGGATTTCAGAAATGGATAGTTGTTACGGAAAAGACAATGGATGATGATGCATATTACCGTGAGCGCAAGCTCATGCAGAAGGAGACGGTGCGTAAAAAGGATGAAAATACGCCATTGCCACCTATACCTGGTCAAAAGGTTTCTCAAGCAACTGATACGAAGCTGTTACCGTTACCTCCCACTCCCTCGGAGCCCTCTACTAATGGAGAAGCGAGTCTGGGTCGAGATGTTTCACCCGAACCAGTGTTACCGCAAGAACTTATCGACGTGTACGAGCAATTCGAGCAGCTGTTTGGTGATGACGAAATTGTTTTCCCCAACTCTGTTGATGCGGGTGAATTGATGCGACGTGAACAAATGGGTGCTTCCAATGATGCTGAGCTTGACATGAGTGATGTTTCTTCGAGATTTACAAAGGTCACAGTGGGTGATATGTATGCTGGGAGTAAAAGTACAACACCATCTAGGAAAGCACCTCCCGAATTAGAAAGAGACGTGTCTCCAACTCATCAATTGAAACAGTCCTCGCACATTGCAATTCCAGGGCTGTACGAGGTTCCATCTGAAACTGATAATCGAGATTCGAAGCAACTGGTCGAGGTGAACATGAATCCGGATCAGAATTTGGCTACTGAGTCCCCCACATATCAAGTCAAGAGTATGTTGATCAGCACCGATGTAGATGCCAAAGAGGAGAAAAAGAAGAAGAAGAAGAAGGAGAGAAAGTTACAGAAACAAGCAGAAGCCGCTCAGCTAGCTGCGGCTCAAGCAGCTGGATTCTCAACCATTCTACCACTCGATTTACCTCCTCCCGATATGGGTTCGCGGGATTTGTTAGCTCCGCCAGGATTAAATGAAACCACAGATCAGCCTCCAGTACGTCTAACACCACTACTACCAAACAAGGACGCATTTTTGGACAGTGTTGGTTCTCCTAATGGTGTGGGTAAAAATAAACCATTGCCTGTACCTGAAAACGAGTTAAGAGCTAGTGGTGATCACAATGGTATGGAATCAAATAATGACATAAAGTCATCTCCAATGCCGATGCAAACCGATGGTCATCATGATGTTAACTCGCCTATTTTGGATAGAGGTACATCTTTGCATGTACACGATCAAACAGTGGCAAACGAGTATTTGCCAAAGGCTATTCCGTCATATGTTGACAATGCTCAAGTTCAAATTGCCTCTCAACAAATGACTTCAGAGGAAGCTACTAGAAGGAGTTCACCATTTTCCAAGCACACTACACCATCGCCAATGGCTTCTCGCTCCCCTGTAAATGATTACAACAATGGCACTGTGCATCGAGGAAGTGCGCCACATTCTCATGAACGCATGCTGGCTCCGAACAGCGTGAGTTCACAAGGTGGACACAGTGATAAGTCCGATATGGTATACATGAACAAACCCACTCCAGTGAGCTACCACCATGATGTATCTCCTGCACCTTCGCTGCATCTGACGCAACTGAGATCACCAATTCCGCCCCAGCAAACACAGCAACAAAGGTATTATGATTTGGATGGTGTGTCTAGAGTTTCGAATAGAAGTCAGCTGCCAATGCAGCATTCACTGGAGCAAAGGCATCATATGATGCACCAGCAGCCATTGCAGCATCCACAACACTCACAACCGCCACCACCAGCACTGTATCTTATGTACCAGCAGCCAATGCAACAGCCAATGCAACAGCCAATGCAACAGCCAATGCAACAGCCAATGCAACAGCCAATGCAACAGCCAATGCAACAGCCAATGCAACAGCCAATGCCACAGCCAATGCAACAGCCAATGCATCAACAATCCATGGTTCAGCAACCAATGTCACAACCAATGTCACAACCTATGTACCAGCAGCCTATGTTACAACCTATGTACACGCAACTAATGCGCCCTCAACTGCCATCCCAAAAGCCACCACATATGCTGCAACACTCCTATGCACAACCTATGCACCAGTCTTATCCTCCGGCTGGGTATCAACCTCCACATCAGCATCGCCCAATGAAAGCAATGCCTGGTTGGCAGCAACAACCTTTGCCTGGACCTGCACCCGGTGGCCCAAGTCATTATCTGTCTGCGCCTACTTCGATGAACATGGTCCCAGTTGGTGTCAAGCACAACAAAAATAAGGCAGCCAATAAAGCCAATTTACGACATGCATTGATTGATGGTAATTATGGAATTTAGAATATAGAGAATATCAACTACAGCAACAACTCACAAATAAATAAGTAACAAATAAATAAACTAGATAAAGGTACAATCTCCTACATTTCTATTGATTTCTATGCATAGTCTCAATGTCGTTCAAATAACAATGCAAAGTTGCGAGGAAACGTTTGGTTTGACGATGTTTTGAAGCAACACAGAATGATATTGAATCATCTCTAATAATGTATCCAATACCGAACCCACTAGCGGAAACAGGTCCGAATCCAAAAAGACGCAAGGCTGGATTACCACAGTTCGAAGTTGACAAAATAGCATCATTCAATTTGTTCCATCCTGCATCAGCAAATATTGGGGGCACTGAATTAACAAATTCAGGTATAGCACCACCATACAGATCATTCAACACTCCTTGTTGGTATTGTTTCAAAAGTCTTGCCCATAAACAATACAAAGCGTATAAATGACGATCAACACCTTCGCCATTTGAAGCCAATCTAGTTTGCATCGAATGGGCCTTGCAAGCAACACTAAGTTTATCCAATTTCTCCTTATTGGTGGCATTGCGATCAAAATAGGTGTGAACAAAGTCATTTGACTGTTCGGAAACGGTTCTAATTGCTTCAGTTCTTCCATGGAAAAAGTGTTTTGTCATGGCTGGCTCATAAGTGCATTCAACTTTGCCATATAATGCATAGTATGTAGCTTGGAAAGCCATTTGAACAAATGCATCAGGACTAAATTTCATGTGTTTGATTTGACTTGATCCATACAGTCTGAATTCCAAATGTTCGATTTCATTTTGGTTTAGTAAATCGGATAATCTAGTTTCACCAAAACGTAAAGCAAGTGACAAGTCTGGTGTCAAGTCCCATTCCAACTTTCTTGGAATTGTAATCAAGTGTTCATCGGCAAAAGATGACTGTGTTTGGTTAAAAGTTGCATCTTTCCACAATGATGGTGCATTCTTGTTAATTGTTTGGGCAAATGACAAAATCGAATCAGTATAAATGTCAGAAACATATCGCAAAACAGTGTGACCATCAACCCCGGTATGTTCAAAATTGATACCAGCTTTACCATTTTTAGTGATGATAATTTGCAACTTGTCAAACCATCTGTTGGTACAGGTACCCACTTGGATACCCTTGTCCAAGATTGACAACCCACCCAACATATTCTGGGCCAATTCTGATAAATCTTCCAATTCAATATCATCAAGACATACAATGAATAGTGCTGAGTCAATAATGGACAACACTTCTTTATTGATCTTGTTTGTTGCTATTAAATTGTTTCTTACATTGGCCCATAATTTTCTGTTTTCAGTTGTCAACACACCAAATGATGATTTAGCAACATCGGTACTAGCTGTGGATAAGGAGTCATGTATAATTGAGCTAAAGTTTACATTCAATTCTGACTCACTCAAGATGATATTGTTCTTGGAGTCAAGTACATCAAACCAGTAAAATTGTGATTTTGACATGACAACAATGTGGTTTGAATTTGGATCTGTTTGCATCATACACCCATCGTCAGTAGGAATCCTTGATGCACCAAACAATTTTGAATATTGGTACATGCACAATGGTTTGCCATTTTTCAACTTGTCCACACTCAAAGTCTCATTCTTCAAAGCTTGGATAAACTTGAGTGAGGATAATGTAAGAGTTGCTGCTCTTTTGATTTGAGGATTGGCTGAGGTGGTTTCGTTTTGAGTAAAAGGATCATCTTCCAAAAGAAAGAATGGATTAACATTTAAAACCACTGGTGAGTCATAGCTTAAATAAGCGTCATACCAAAATTGTTCAATATAACTTGGTTGATCAGCACCATATTTGCGTAAACAATCGTCGAGATATTTGCCGATTGATTGAAGATTGTCATTGTCATTGTCATTGTTGTTGTTGTTATTGTTGTTGTTGTTGTTGTTGTTGTTGTTGTTGTTGTTACCCTTGAGGAACAGCTCCACTGCTGCTTTAGTTCTGGCATGTTCTTTTCTAGTTTGTAAGGGTTCCATAACCCTTAAATATCTCATGCATGTTTGCTCTAAATCCGGTATAGGTAATTTCTTCAACTGGTCTTGGTATTGGAAAGTGGACATTGGGAAAGGGAGAGTATGTGGTGAAAAAGGTGGTTCCTAGTTGTGAGTTGTACGCTCTCTTTCATAAGTTTAAATTTTGAAGGGATCTATTTCTCATATTTATAGTCTTTTGAAAATAACGCCATAAAAATCTAAACTTTTTTCTTGACCTTTGGAGATTTAGAAATAATTAATTTTGTGGAGAGATTGGTAGCATCAATTCTCGGAGTCTGATGTTTGTGTAACTTTAAAGAAAACGAAGTTGCGTCATTCAAAGACGGAAGTTTGATTCTCTTCTTATCCTGCTCAAGAAGACTTTACACAACTGATACGATGAGTTATGTGGTAGACAGAAGCCAACTAAACCTAGCAGAGGATTATAAGGACACTCAATTAAAAAGAGAGCATCTTCGTATAAGATCTCGCAATCATCAAGGGAGAAACGTGTCTTTCTCTTTTGTGGCGTGTTTGGATCTAACCAATCAGATTTCATCCCACAGTCACCATCACTGATAAGCTCGGAGGGCTCCCTTTTTTTTTTCTTTTTGGTTTCGGCTTTTGTTTTTTGTGGGGCAATAAACAAACAAGTAAAGGATTGTTAAAATTCTGGATTTACAGAACATCGGAAACATTAGCGAAAAAAGCATGGGCTTTTTTATTTTAGAAATCGATCATCTATGTTACTACAAGTCTACCTTTTCTCTAACACCTCTCACTTAATACCCATCTGCTTCTCCTCGTTTTCTCCAAAAGTCACTAACACCTTGCAATGTTCCATTCTTTAACCTTTTAATTCCATTCATTGCTGTCAACGCGCCTGTCTCCAAAAATGTGTGTCTCTTACTCTCCAACTTTTCGACAATAGCAGTTCCCTTAAATTCTTCTGCAAATGTGGTCATGTTTTCAATCATTACATCCTCGGGAATCAATTGATGATGCATTCTAGGGTACGCAATTGTTTCAAGTAGTCCGGTGTTTCTATAATACATTCTCACAATTGCTTGGAGAATCGTGTTTGTAATTCTACTTCCGCCAGCTGCACCAATGACTAAGTCGCTCTTGTTGTTGAAAGTTATGATGGTTGGTGCTGTTGAACTAAGAGGTCTATTTCCAGGATGGACAAAGTTGTAGATCGATGGCGTTAAATTAAATGCATTGCTGACATTTGGTTGACTGAAATCATCCATTTGATCATTAAGAACTATTCCAGTGTTTTTATCATAAATCATCGACCCAAAAAGCAAATTTACAGTTGTAGTCATGGCAACTGCATTATCATCTTTATCGACAATTGAAAAATGCGAAGTTCCTTGTGGTTCAACCATGTCATACTTGGGGTCATAATTATTCCATGAGAAAGTTTCATTTTCGGAAAACTTACCCTGTTCAAGTACCTCTTTAATCCATTTACCTTCACTGTACTTTTTGATCACTTTTTGTTTATTTGATAAATCACCCAATCGAGTACGAACAGAACTCGACCACTTGAAACTTTCAATCAATTTGTGGTTAAATAGCACTTCATCATCTGATCCATTGTACACTTCATGGAAAAAGTTTAATCCCGCAATCAATGAAATTCCCGATGATATCCCGTTGCTAGTGTAAAGAGTATGACCATTGATGGACGTTGTCAATGGATATTCAACATTCACATTGTAATTGGCGAAATCTTGTGGCGTAAAAATTCCGCCCCATTGGGCAATTGTATTCACCAATGATGGAGCGATTGGGCCATCTGGATCGTAAAATATGTCACTACTTCCATTATTGGCAATCAATCTCAATGTTTTGGCGTAGTTTCTTCGTTGAATGAAATCACCCTCTTTAACGAGATCCCCCTTGTCATTGAATATGAAATCCCACATCTTTTTCAACACTGGTGCTCGTGATAGCACCAACTCGTCTTCTTTTGCCACCACAGTTTCAAATACTTTTGAACAATTCCACCCATCCTCATTCAATTTGATAACTGGTTCAAATAACTGTTTCCAAGATAGCCTACCACTTCCGTGTTGTTTATAAAGTTCATCCAATCCTTTGAGCTCACCGGGGATCGCAATAGCGAGTCCGCCAATTTTGCTCAACACAAATGAGTTGCCAAACATGTTCTTTGACGCTAATGCCGGGGCCATTTCTCTTGCATCTATACTGATGATATCATCTTTGTCCACATTTCTGCTCAAAATGAACCCGCCTCCACCTATTCCTGAACTATGGGCATTTATTGAGCCAATGCACAATGCGACTGTGACTGCAGCATCTGCGGCATTACCTCCTTTTAACAAAATTTCCTTACCCATAGTGGAGCACACAGGAACATCACTTGCAACCATTGCTTTTTTGCCCTCATGTAGGTGCTCTTTGGAAGGATGTAAATCAGGTTGGCCTATTTTGTCATGAAGTGGGTCATCTGTGGCTTGCTGGAGGGTGAGATAAGGATCTGATCGAGAGATATCGTGAAATGGCTCTGGGTGTATGAAGTTACCTGAAAGCTGAAAGATAGTAAATACTATCAATAGCAATGCTGGGACGAGCGCCAATCCATACCCCGAGCGCTTGGTGTTGTTGAATGCTTTGCCTTTCATTGCTGACAATTGCTGTCAAAAAATTCTTATCTGTGTTTCGCGTTCGCAAATATCTTCTATTTCACTACAAATATGTTAAATTGTCTAGTTACTGCTGCTCAAGAAGTCCGTTCTCTTCTGAAGCATCTGTCTCTTGTCTGTTTTCCGCCTCAATTCGTTCTACTTCCCCCCTCTCTAGTTCCTCCGCAGTTTCGTTCCCCACAATATACTCGTAATAAATACAGAGTGATAAAAGTGTACCTTGCAAGCAAGCAGCAACTAAATAACTGACCCATGAGCTCCAATGCGATCCTTTGGTGAATATAAGTGTGGCGGCAAAGACAAACCCACCAGGGGTTTGTATACACATCATACCAATTGACAACGTTCCTGGATGTTTTAAATTATACGTGGTGTAAATCTGCGGCACATATTTGACAACAGTCAACGCAGCTGAAAGCAATCCATTGACATTGGCAATGGAGAACAAAACGGAAGTGGAGTTGAGATACCCAATAATAATTTGTATAACTGATAAAAACGCATGAAAAAGAACAATCTTTCCTACCCTAACTATCCTCTTGTATTCATGTTTGTCCTGTTTGATGGAGTTTCTCGTAATCACAAGCACAAACACCAAGATTAGAATGGCACACACACATTGGATGGAAATTTGAAATAGATTTAGTTGGGAGCTAATGCAATTGAACGTACTCAAAGCTCCACTATAGCAACACTCTCTTGCCCGTGAGCTTACCAAAATGATATTTGTAAGTGTGAATAAGGATGAGCTTGATCCAAGCAATAGGAAATCAGTTGAAAGCCCTTCAGAGGTTCTCTTGTCATAGATTCGTTTATACTGAGGGAGATAACTAATCAATATCCCTAGCGATATCAACACCAGAAAGATGAAATTAGCGGTTGAGGCACCATCGAATATGGAGCAGTTCAAGAATGGATCATCTGGTTGATCTCTGGAAAGTAGATTGTCTTGCATTGTAGTGGTGGAGTGTGTGTATGTGTGTGACCAGCTCCACAATTATTTTCCTTTGCTTTCCTTCAACAAACGCATACTCGACTTTGTGTAACGCACATAATCCGAGATATTATATTTGTATGCAGAAAGAGTGCACTCCGCGTTGAAAATTATTACTCCATGTAATAACCTTTTGCTGCACAAATATCGCTCACAGATATTACCGCAAACTATTCCATGCAATTCCACTCGGAAT
>OGTJ01000034.1_pt1 | contig 118778 bp, 61 predicted proteins | sample 1574611 | NCBI WGS metagenome assembly OGTJ01 (sample SAMN03295858, study PRJEB24534) | human gut metagenome | isolation source: fecal sample 1 from infant 9 | host: Homo sapiens | place: USA: Pittsburgh, PA | collected 2014-07
GTATTATATTATTATATTATTAAAAATTTTTTTTTTTTTTTTTTTCTACTTCTGTAACTAAAATTCCTTTACTACACAAATGTGATGGAGTTTAATTGAAATAATATTCCTTTCGTTTAATCAATAAAATAAATAATAACTTATAATAATAACTTATAATAATAATGATGATGATGATAACACTAAATATTTATCTAAGACAACTCCGCTTAAGTCCGATACTGCAGATCAAAAAAAAAACTGTTGACCATTTTAACCGAGAGGGGGGAGGAAATAGATTTCACTAGTTGATAAAAAGTCTAGCTTTTATGATATGTATAAAAGTGCCTCTTCTCAAATGTTATGTAACTGACTCTAGCCCTATAAAATCACATTAGAACACTACTCTTTCTGTATACTCATTGGAAACAAAATCATCCAACTTCCTTTTGTCCTTCCCTACATATATGTATAAAACCATTGCATAACAAATAAATAACCAAAATGGTTATGAGCCAATACAAACCACAACTAAAAGCCCATAGACAAAACAAAACAGTGCACAACGACGACTTGAAATAGAGATGCCTATGTAACACCTCCCCTCCTTTCTTGACTAGTAAAAAAAGAGCCAATCAAACAAACTACTTTGTGCCAGTATTACACTGTTGCATAACTTTTTAAAACATGTTTACACAAGACACGATATACTTTGACGTACCATTCACGAACCATGATCAAGTTTGACCACTTCTACAAATTACTCTCTCTATTATGAATCCCCCCACACATAAAGGGAACAGTTTCTGGAAACGTGTGGTTGTTGAAAAGCTCCCTTACAGATACACACTACCTTGAAGCACATGTCTAATGCATGCAAATTAACTCAACAGTTGCATGTTATTTTCGCAGTATTAGACCTGTGTCACTACCAAGTCTTGCGACATTGAATATTCGCGACAACGCATAGATTTCAAAGTAAAAAATAGAAATTGTGTGTAATTAGAAGCGATGCCCATCAAAGGTATACACACTCAACAACGGCAATGATGCTACGACTGTTATTGAAAACTCCAGTTTCCACTTCCTTTCTTCATACATTCATAAGAAGACAATCAAACATCGCATTACCATTTTTGTACAAATTAGAGCCAAAGTGTCGGTCATGTGGAATTCGATTACAAACTACTGATCCCACAAAGCCTGGTTACTTTATTCAACCAAAGAATGAAGCCACGTCTAAATCAAATGATAAAAAGTATATTAAACACGAGAACCAAGTGTTTGATAAGTTGAAAAATGAATTACCTCCAGAGGAGCAGGAATTATTACTAAGTAACACATTTACTACAAATCCACCAGAAAAGAAGCAAGATGCTTTCTCTTGCTCCTCTTCTTCTTCTTCTTCTTCTTTTTCCTCCTCAGTTAATCAGGATGGTGAAACTGTACGTCAAGTAATTGAGAAATTGTATACGGTTGAACCAGACGAAAATAGCCATGATTGTATTCGATGTCGACAAATGACATACAATTCCAACTACGAAATGGATTCGAAAAATTATCCCATTGATCAACTAAATCATGTTCTAAACAACATCCCCATTGACTCACCAGTGGTTTATTTATTCAGTGCTAGTGATTTCCCCATGGGTATCAATCCCGATATTTTCAATTATCGTCAACCTCAATATGTATACTTCATCATGACCAAGACTGATAATTTAATTGAAAAGACTAAAGAGGCGTCACAAAATTACACCAAACAATTTATTCAAGATTATTTATACATCAAATATGGAGTGCCTCGCAACCATGTTTTCATATCACTGGGTAAAAATAATTGGTCATGTCAACAATTGTATCATTTCATACCTAATGGATCCTACATTATAGGTAACGCCAATTGTGGTAAATCAACACTAATCAAGAGCCTTTTACTTGATGAAGAATTGCAAAAGAAAAAACAGTTGCAATTGAATAGTAAACATGAAAATGTCAAATTGCCACCAAGTTTGATCAATAAAGTGAAACAAAAATTTGTCACGTCATTTATGAATAAAGTCGGTCCTGGAATTTCATATTTACCGGGGTTCACTCGTGATATCATCCCCGTGGAAATCGGGTTGAAATTGGTTTATGACGTACCAGGATTCAATTCGGATTCCAAAACCATGCACAAATTATACGATTCATTTAAATCTTCAAAAGATATTCATCGGTTAATTAAAGGCGCATCAACATTTACCAAAGGATTGTACAAGTCACCTTATGTGACCATCAAAGGACCTCAAGTTGTCAATTTGGAAGGGTTGGGGTTTTTACAGTTACCTAGAAGCGCCATATACCAGTTGCGTAATGTCACCAATATCCAACCACATATATTCAGTAATATACACAAAGTTGACACATTATTGCAGAATGGAGTACCACAACCACTACAAAATAAATTCGCCATCAACATCAATGGCAAAACACTTCTAGACTACAACAAGTTTCTAATCCCACCATTTTATGGAACTATTGATCTAGTGTTTGAAAACTTCGGATATCTCAACTTGAAACCAGTTGGCGGCAAACATACCAATGAACTAATCAAATTGTACTTGTTCCCTGGTGTTAAAGCAATTGTTCGTGATCCTATAACTAATTATATTGCAAAGACGTTTAGTGGATTGGACAAATATGGACAACCGGTGCCCAAGCAAGATTATTTTAAAAAGAGTAGGTTTCGATTGACACGATTCAAGAATGAGCATCCGATTTATTCACAATTGTGTCCCGCGGTGGGGAAGAGCGATGAAAACGGAGGCTCTGCTATTGAAAGTCCTGATGAAGATGATTATGATGACGAGTACATGAAGAAAAAAGTTCGTGATGATGAGTATAGACAATTGAATGAATGGGTGGGAAACAGTAAAAGAGATGATGGCGATGATAAGTTGAGTCTGGTGCTGTATGATGATGATTATGTTATGCAGGATCAAACAAAGTTTAACTTTTGGAAACAGTGAGGTGGACCGATGAGGTTTAGGAGATGTTATTGGATATTCCTTTTTGGATATAAGACACACTTGAATAAAGTAATTAATAAAATTGAACAGAGTAAAGAAGAATAACATAGTTGAGTCTGTTCTAATATGAGATATCATTGAACCCATAACTCTGAAAGTGAGTGCCAATGACGATATACTTGTGCCACTACGTTCCATACATGTATTGATGCTTACACCACATTTGTGAGATTCTTTAAAACAAAAAAGAAAAAAAAGAAAAACGCGCCACGCGTATCCTTGAGCGCATGTTATTTTGTTTTTTTTTTTTGTCAATTTGGTATTGTTTAAAGGGAAAAAAGGATTCTTTTGTGTGATGATAACCCAAAACCAAAAACTATATTGTAATTCCATTTTACAAATATGGTGAGAATGTGATACCGTAATGCACATATTGCTGCCAAAGTGATTGCACTTATAAAGGTGAGTAATCAAAAGTTGGGTAATTTGATTGGTCATTAGTTGATTGACGATGATTTTGTAAAGGAGATTTGTGTAAAGAGTAAAAAGAAAGAGAGGGTTATAGCAAAGATTAGCCTCATGAGGCTTTAAAATGAACTTGTTGTTCGTCATATTACTGGACTGAATGTTCTTTTAAACGCTCAAGAGTAGCTACATATAATTAATTGGCTCGTTTAAACGAAATCGGATAGTTCTTTTTTAGGCTTGTTCTAAACCATTTAGACCAAAAAAATTAAAAAAAATAAAAATGCAGTCAGTTCAAAGGCGTTTTTATTGATTGTATTTCTCTTTTGAACTTCAGACAGTGGGAAAGATAGTTGGATTCAGTAAAGTGTTAATGAAGATGGATGCGTTTATGGTATTGGAACAGGGCGATGGTGTCCAGTTGATTGCGGGGGTATCACGTGATGTATTGGTTAGCTGTTATTGTTTGCTACAAACCGATGTATTTATAATTATGACAGAAGTAGTAATTGGAAAATTACGATTGATTTTTCGTGTTTTTGTGTAATATTCTACATATTGTATGTAAAAGTACATCGAAAGGAGTTACATTATGCCTTTTGTGTAATCAATAAAAACAATGTAAACAAATCAATCAAAGAACTGACAAAAAAGGAAGGCTAAAGAAGTTGAAAGGAAGGAGACAGACTATATATATATATGTATATATATATATATCACAACTCATTCGACTTGATACTCTTGGGTAAACACTGTGGAGAATTAGATCACTATCAACAAGAAGACACCAATCATTCCTTCAGAGCTGCTAGTTTGAAGTTACATTTTGTTCACGATATATAATATTATACAAGGCTGAAAATTATAATTAGCAACTGCCTTTTTCCTGTTCAAACTCGTTCGATAACCAAAATCACACGAGAAAACTGTACCACCAACTACACCCGACAACTGCAACCACAGCTACTGCCTCCTGCCCTATTTCCCTTTCCACCACCTTTTTCTCCTCCTCCGCCTTCTAGCCACTATGTTGCGCAGTCAAAGTATATCCGATATCAACGAGAAAAAGACCTCATCCACTTCGAAACTATTCAGTGCTTTCAAAAGACTGAGTAATAACGGAACTGGATCCACTGACGTACAAGAAAAGAGGAAATCACGTCCCTTGAGTACTAGTATATCTGCACTTAACTTGAAAATATCTTCACCTATAATGAATCAACAATCAGATACCTCCGCCACCACAACTGCTACAACTAAAACTTTATTGGAATCGCCCGATTGTGATGATAAAGAAAATATGTACCAGCGACAACAAACCCATCATCAAAACTCCAAGTTGAAGACTAGATCGAGCACGCCTAATTTGAACCGTCGTTCATCTATCATTTTCTCGAATTCGGAATCTAAGGCAGCAGCGGCCACCAACTTGGCTGCAATGGCAACTGCAAGAATGCTTAGAACTAACAATAGGTATTCCTATGTTGCTGGTAACAATGTCCAAGTTCATAATAACAAAACCATCACCAATAATCATCATGCAAATGCAAATGCGAATGCGAATGCGAATGCGAATGCGGCTACGACTGCGACTACGACTGCGTTTACATCTACCCATATCAGCCCGGTAACGATTTCATCACAATCAGACTCCATTTTTGACCAATCTTCAATCAATTGTGTTGATGATGATGGCGGTAATAGTGAAGATGGTACATCTTCAGACCTTTCATCGATTCACACAGCAGAAACAAGTAACGAACATTCAAACTATACATACCACACCAAAAATTCCAAATTTACCACCAACAATACCCAAACAAGGCACAAATCAAATTCAATCATGCCCGAATCACCATCCTCATCCATCATATCCACATCAATCCCTAAAAAATTGCATCGCACGACAAACTTGTACAATTTGCACGAATTCATCAACAAGTTGAGCATCGACTCTGCATCATTACCAATTTCGCAATCACAATCACAATCACAGTCGCAAATGTGTCCAATGAGTAATCGACAATCGATTGAATTTGAAAATCAAGAAATCAAACAATTGAATCAACAATTGAACCAGGAGGCAAACTATCAATGTCATGTGAAACTTGTGGAGAACATCTTATTCATGACCACTACTGAAGTATCCACCACCACCGTTGGCCTGGGAATGTCTGGCGATAAAATTAAATTAGGGTCCAGTGTTGACTTGGATTGGAATGATGATGATTTTTTAAATATTTTACAAAATGAAGATTATAACCACTTTGATTCCTCTTGTTCAATGGAGAGCTGTTTTGAATCTGATGGTGATCAATTATACCTAATGTATTGAACATGGAGAAGGAGAAGACTGTATATTTCGTTTTATATACTTATTTTGACAATTTTATTGGTGACTTTGATGGTACCTGAACAAAACTCTGACTACTGGCTCCCCACTCATTTCTCTTTTCTTGGCCTCTCTTGTCCAGTTAAATGCATCAGCCAGAATTTTGTTTTCAAAACTAACCATTCCTTACTTTCTGCTGCAAAAAGAGAAAAAAAAAAAAAAAAAAAAGAAGGAACAAACAAAGATACTACAGATAATACGACAACACTACTCCATCAAACACCACCACACACGAAGTTTAAGAAAAGAAAAAAAAAAATATGCGGCTTCTGTGGCTCGAACACAGTACCTCCAGATCTTCAGTCTGACGCTCTCCCAGGTGAGCTAAAGCCGCAAAATAATAATTTGTAAATTTTACAAAACCCACGCCGGGATTCGAACCCGGAATCCTTTGATTAGAAGTCAAAAGCGATAACCATTTCGCCACGCAGGCTGATCTTGCTGATTGGGATCTACGTGCTTCTCCCCACCTTGTAAATTCTGTGACTTTCTCGCTTTTGAATTATCCTTGAAATGTGCAATTTGAAGATATTAGTCAGTTTATTGGTCTCTTTTAAGCTTGGTTGGTAAGTAAGTTTTGGTCGTTTTTTCTTGAGTTGTGTGCTTAAGAGATGCGCAAGTTTTGTAAATTTTCACAAATTTTTTGCACCAAGTTGATTGCAAACTGTCGTTGAAGAACGCTAATATGTTTAGCGAAACATTTCAAACGTGAATGAAACTATGAGGTACTTTGATTCGGGTTTGAAAGATAGTTACTCCTGATGCTGAATAATTACAAGTATTGCCTCAAATGTCATACGGAAGTGACAACTACCAAACGCAAAGCAATACAAGGCACTCAACACGAGCAGAAACAAAGTATGTTGCACTAGAGGCCAACCTAGCTATATAGCGTCTTATGGCTTCATTGAATACAACGACGACCTAAATCAACACAAACTAACAAAATACTGCAAAAAGCATCGACCCTTTTCACAGAATATCACTCAGAGTCAGAGAAGGAGAGGGTTGCAAATAAAACTGTCCCAGTAATTTCTCCACAATTCTGACAATGATGTAGCTCTAATCAGTGTGAACTGGCCTAGTGTTGAAACTTCCACTTCAAAATTGTTTAAACTTTGAAGACGCATTTACACAAATATGAGCAACTGAGGAGAGGTTTTCAGTACTAGTAAAATTGAAACAAAAAGTATGTTTGATATATACATAGGCAAATAAATGGAAGTCACGACGAAATAAACTGTATTTAAAAATAATGGATTTCTCGCAAATTGGATAAACCGAAATGAAAATAACCTGAAGATATAATTGATTGTGTTTGTGTTATTTTTTGCCTTTTCTCTCTTTTGTTGCACCTTTCTTGTTACCTTTCCTATGTGCCTTCAATCATCTAACACAACGTTTACGATGTGTGTGACCTGCTAGTGAACCATAATATGACTTGCACTTAGTACAGTCATACCTGCAATGAAAATAATAGTTGCAAAATTGGCTGCATGATGAGAGGGCAATTTTAGGGAAATTGTTATCATTGTCCGTGCTTGTTGTCGATGTTCCAACCGCTTCCACATTACTCAGTTCCCAGGTAGCAGAACCATCGTTGGAAGCATCTTCTGAATTCAACTGGGCGACAACTTTGTTCAACCAATCATCTGCATGTACTGTAGTGTTTAATCTGATAGAATCAGTAACAGTGCCGTCTTCTTTCATCGTTTTGATTATTATTTCATAATCGCTTTCACCAGGTCCAACGAACTCGTATGTGTAAGGGTCAATTACTTCTGGCCATGAGCTATACCTCTCTAATGATAACGGTGTTAATATCCTATGGAGATCTGCCATATCTGTCGTATCTAAGTTTATCTAGTATACTCATCGAACATTATAAAGCACATTGGCGATTCACTTCTATTTATACTGTGGTAAGGTTTAAGGGCTTCAACAACCATTAACTTCAACCTCCACAGGGTTTAAATTGTGTTTCCATATGTGATCTATTATTTTTTGCGCTCACGTGGAGTGCGTCTATTTTTAGTTATCGCATTTTTTTTGACATTTTTAATTAAATTCAAGTTTGTGACATACCGAAAACCGGATAACCAGTCCTGACCATGTTGGCAAATCACTGAGCAAGGTTCGCGGAGTTTAGTCAAGAGCACGAGCAGCTTCTGATTACCTTTTACAGAATTTAGTTGTAGAAAAGTGGCGAGATTGTTTTATTTTCCTACAAAATAACAATTACTTTATAGTCACTGCCTGTTGCTTTCGTAACTACGTAGATTGGTTAATTCGAATAGTTTTGTAATTGCTGCTGATTCTTGATTGATTTGATCCGATACTTGAGCACCGGTACTTATTTGATTATTTAGTATGCTGGATTGATTTCGGTTGTAGCAGTAGACAAAGCAACGCCAAGTTGGTGCACATTGTTAATTTACACAATAACAGCTTTTTCACATACTTTTATTGCGTCTCAATCTTTCTTGTGTAATCTTTTGTATATAGCGCTTAATTTCATAACACCCTAGGATTTGTATACTTCAAACAATCACGTCCAGAGCGCAACTCTTGACCAACAAATATCAAAATTCATCGTGTCATCATGCTTGTTTTCTCTGAACTTGATTTGATTGGGTAAAAATGTAATCAGTCTTAACTAACCATATATCCAACAAAAATTCAAGTTTAATGAATTAGCATTTTTATTGTTTAAAAGGTCGGCTACAATATGATTGAAGGTATCTCCGTGAAGTGTCACCTAATAAGACTAAAAGATAAAGTTATTGTTTCAAAATAATCGCCCACAGATTGCCAACAGATAGCAAGAAGAACTCAATTCAAAGAGTATCAATGAAAAGAAAATGTTTTATTTGTAAAAGAGCTTACACGTGATAATATGAGCTCAACACAATTATAACACACATACTTCCGTACTTAACCCAATTTAAAAAACACATGGAAATGATATCTTCGACGTATTTCATTTGTCACCAACATTCAGCTCACATGTAACATTTTCATTGCCAGCGTCTTCTGAATTCAACTGGGCGACAACTTTGTTCAACCAATCATCTGCATGTACTGTAGTGTTTAATCTGATAGAATCAGTAACAGTGCCGTCTTCTTTCATCGTTTTGATTATTATTTCATAATCGCTTTCACCAGGTCCAACGAACTCGTATGTGTAAGGGTCAATTACTTCTGGCCATGAGCTATACCTCTCTAATGATAACGGTGTTAATATCCTATGGAGATCTGCCATATCTGTCGTATCTAAGTTTATCTAGTATACTCATCGAACATTATAAAGCACATTGGCGATTCACTTCTATTTATACTGTGGTAAGGCTTAGGCGCTTCATTAATCCCCGTTCTGCGTGAGGCACGACTAAATTTCAAAGTTTTTGTGATTTGATGTTTATCCTACAGCACCCACCAACAAAGATATCTTTCTATAGCTCAAATAGGGGTTACCACGAAGCGTTTTTACATAGCCAACTTATAGCAAGAAGAGTTGCATGCACGACACTAAATAACGTTGCTACTTTTGAAATAAAAAAACATCATCAATCATATTAATTTTACGTCTTAGATATCTCCCTACTTGGTTGCAATCTTTTGATCATTATTGGACGCATTCTTATCACTATCCATTTCCCCTTCTTCAAGCTCCTCATCCGAGTCAATAACATGCATATTAGCATGAAACCTTTCAGGGCCCAAAAATATACAGATAATCATGTAAATTGAAACAGCTGCTGAAAAAATGCACATGACTTTACCATAATCATAAACTCCATTTTCAAATCCTTCAAGTGGGAATTCTTCACCGAGACGAGCTTCAATTGTAGCACTAGCTGAACTGACCAAATTACCCAACTGATAAGCCAAGCCTGCTAATAAAGTTCTGTTGGCTTTGTTGACCATTTCCAATAAATAAATTGGACCGATTCCCCATGCACCCATAACACCCACATTCAACATGACATAGGCCCACCAATTTTTGTCGGCATTGTAAAAGGAAGGGTATACAAATGCACAACACCAGACCATACAGATAATCACCGTCAATCTTCTCCCAAGCAATTCGGAAAGCGAGCCCATCACGATACCACCAACCATACCACCAATGTTGCTAACGACAACTATAATTGTTTTCAAATCCAACCCCACTCCAAATTGATTGGTAATCATTGTCACATACAAATCTTGAGCTCCATGTGTGGTGAAGTTCCAACCACTATACAACAAAACAAGATAGATGAATAATAACCACTCGGTCTTCAATGTTTGAAATACACTAGTATCAATATACTTGTGTTTAACTTTATTCTTTTCATTGAATCTCTTCTTTTTGGCCTTCATTTTGAGAAACACCGGTGATTCTGGAAGCAATAATCTCCAAACAACCAACAAGACACTCAACCCACCACTAAACCAGAACAAACTTCTCCATCCTTCCCCTTCTCTAAAAGTACCCGAGAAAGCACGGTAGAATACCATTGCTAAGATATAACCAAATGAATAACCAGGTAAGAAGAATCCCGACAATACCGATCTAGCCACAACTGGTTGTACTTCCAATGAAGTAACCATGGTCACTGGCAACATACTACCCATCAATATTCCAAATAGTGCTCTGACACCAAGAAACTGGTGATATGTCTGCACCAACCCAGTGCCAATTTCAACAACAACAAACAATGCACAAAGAACAATAAATGTCCATTTTCGACCATATCGATCAGAAGCAATACCAAATATAACGGCACCAATGGACCTAAACATCAAGACCAAAGTCATACCCCAAGTGATATCAGTAACACTAACGCCTAAAGTAACAGCGATTTCAGGAACAGCAACTGACACACAAAAGAAATCCATAGCATCAATTGCCCAACCACAATATCCACACAAGTAAAAATTCCATTGCATCCATGTCATCTCCTTCAATGCTGGGATAGGGTTGATTACGTTATACCACTTCTCATCTGTGTGGCGCCATGGTATATCAAGCAAAGTAGGCAACCGTGTTGAAAGGTATTTGGATACACCTTTGGCTGATAAATCGGGTTTATCATTGAACAAATCATTTTTGGAAGGACGGGTTGAACCATTACTGGCACTATCATACGGAGTCAATTCGTCCACCGTGGCAGTGGCCGTATCTTTAGGATCATTCATATTTGTGATGGTAGAAAATTGGCGCAAAAACCCATTCACTCTTGCAAGGGGTGACTCGTTTTTACCTCTTTTTATACCCTCAGTCAACTTCAATTGCAAAGACTTCTGAGGGGGGTTGTGATTGCCAAACTAAAGAGAATTGCTGCTTTCCCCTCACCGTTTTCTCTTCCCCTCTTGGTCATGACACCCATTCCGGAGCTTTTCTTATTGGACGTGCCTTTTTCTTCGGCAAGATGTTATCACCAAAACAAAGTTTCGGAGGGCGGAGATGAGGGGATGACGTGTGTGTGTGTGGGGGGAGGGGGGGAAAGGGAAAGGTGTATAAAGTTTGTGGAGTTGCACGGCGTTCACATAAACTAAGTTATCGGCTTCCCACGGTCAAACTCTAAAGAGTTTGGGTATTTTCTTGTATCAAGTTCGTTTGTTTTCGTATTTTTTTTTTTGTACGTGTTTGCAGCCAAAATTCTAAAAGATCTATTTTCATGTTACATTTATGTGCTTTTTTGCTTGGTTCAAAATAGCGCAAGTTGTGAAAACTGCGGGGATGCAATGTAGCGCAAGCTGCCGCATAGACGACGCAACCACAAACGTTACTTTGCGACGCATGACATATATCACGTCGTTCGAATATTATTTATTGTTAAGCTCCGGTGCGCAATTCTTGGCAGAAATATAGCAGTTATGACGTACAATTTTGTAACTGTATTTTACAAAACTGAATAGATAGATAAAGTTTATACATTTTATTATCTTGGAATGCACATTCCCGGAGTATCGATTAAGCTAAGCGACATCACCAAAAGTGGTGTTTCTAGTCGTTGATCGACTTTTTAGTCACAATTTGCGATGACTTATTACATACAACAAGACAATAAATAAAACATTCATTCATGATTACAAATCTGTTACTATCGTATGTACTTTCAATTTATTGAGCCCGTAAAAGAAATGGGAAAGCCAAAAAGCTCTATTTTGTATACTCCTTTGCCTCAATAGTAAACGGAAATCCGCCTTTGAAATTCCCCACAATGACGGCATAGTTGTCTCCAGTATTTGATATATGGAGGTGCAGAACTGCATGTAACTTGTCACTACCATCAAAAGTTACTATCCCATCTTCACCAATATCAGCTTTCAATGGAGTTCCCAAACTCAACAGTAAGATATCCCCACCTTTTGTAAGGCCAAGTTTCAAATTAGGAGTAACTTGGAAGTAAAATTCTTGTTGTTCATCATTATACGTTAAGATAGAAGCGGGGGTTGAGCCATCATTTTGAACAAAAAAATAGTCAATTGCATCCCCTTCAGGAAGAAAAGTTAATCCATGTCCATTAATCTCGTCATATTCAGATTTTGCAAAGAATTGATAGCGAGTCTTGGCAGCCAATGTTTGAGCAGCAAAGGCGATGATTGAGATGTATTGGAATAGTTGCATATCCGATACAAATTTATGAGTATGATACCAAGAAGAGCAGAAAATCGTTACTTTGGGGTTAGTTGGTTTATATAATGACCAGTGCACACAACACATACAGTATGGTGCTTTCCTGTTAGTTTATTTGCTTTCGAGAGAGTTATATTTGTATTGTAAGCTCAAAACTGTGGCATCGCCTATGTTTTGGTTTTATTTTTGGAAATCAAAAATATACCAGTTCGGATTTAGGATAAACGGTGAAAATCGAATTCTATTCACAGTAAATCTTAAATAGAGCTTTTCCGGTATTTAGGAGTTACGATCGAACAAGCTCAAAAGTTCTTCATCACCAAAAATACGTTAATATAGTGAAGCTAACCCCATACGCTCCCTCACTTCGTGAAAGATGTTCATTGCAATAATTTTTCTTGAACACTAGATTGCAAAATATAGAAGCCATCACTACATTACTTCAAATCAAGACGCAATGTTTTTCGTGTTTTCGACTATAAAATCTAATAAGAAATAAAAGAACACCTTAAATAACCTGCGCCACTCCTTGAGCCCCTTCAGTCAGCGTATTCCCTTGCTTCAATAGTGAATGGAATTCCATCACCTTGACCGCCAATAAGAACAGCAAAATTGTTCTTAGAGTAGTCGTTAGGGTCATGAATGTCCTTCTTTGCGAACAATGAGTCACTACCGGTGAAGGAAAGAATACCACCGTCACCGATTGTAGCTTTCAATGGTGGTCCTGGTCTAAACTGCAAAATGTCTCCCACATTTCTAACAAACTCTTTGATACCCGGCTTTACTTCAACAAAGAATTCTTGCTGCACGTCATCGTACTCAACGACAGAAGCAGCAGTGTCAGCGTTGTTGTTGGAAATGAAATAATACTCAACAGGATCAATCTCTTTAATGTGGTACAAACCGTGACCATCAATCTCCTTGTTATCTGACTTGACAAAGAACTGGTATCTAGTGACTTCAGCTAAGGCTTGAGTAGCAATGGCCAAAATGGAAAGTGGCTTGAAGAATTGCATAGCGTTAAGAGTTGTTTGGTAATTTCTAAATATTAGTTTCGATTGATACAATCATGAGGCCAATGAGGGCTGCAGTTTGTCGTTTATATATTCATCGGACTGGAAGCTTTACTCACTCCATGAACTGTGCAAAATTTTACAAGGAAGACGTGTTCACTGTCTCTACTTATCAAGAGAAGGTATGTTACTAGTGTTTTGATATTCTTGCAACTTAATCCCGAAACTTGACCCCTTGCATACTCTTATAACCGTGTTCTATTTTTGGAAACAAACAGTCCCATAAAATAAGATCTAAGGCTTGCAATGCCATGTAGTAGCATTTTGAAAAACACTATCTGTACACTAAACAATGAAGCTGAACTAGAGGAGACCTTATCCCCCTATTGGAGGGCAAACGTTTTTAAATTTGTTGCACATCCTTTTGTGGTTACTCACAGCGGAATTAAGAAGTCGGAGTAAGCAAAAGTCATCTGGTGTCTACAGTTCACAGCTTCGATGTCAATGTATCGGTTTAAAGCCCGAAATTTCTTGGTAACGTCACATAACTGTACTAACTTGGAGCTTTGCAACTTGTTCCGATTTATAAAAGGAGTTCACGTTGTTAAATCCGAAGATGCTCATTAAACTCCACATTGTCCAAGCCCTAATGTAAGGGGGCATTGAACAATGCAGGAACAATAATACATCGAACAAGAGTGAATGTTGCTATTTATAGTTTGGATTGTAAACACAACGAAGGAGTACATATATGAGACAAAAGTCACACTCTTGTGAGTTGTTACAACTTCACCAAACACTTCAGAATCCACTTAAAATGCAATTCTTCACGTCAGTTTTCATTTTGGCCTTTGCTGCACAGGCTTTAGGTGCTTTAACTCAGTATCAATTCTTTGCCCAATCAGACAACGATGAAGTTGATGGTCACGGGTTGTATTTCTATAATGAAGGGGGTGTCATCAATTATTACTTTATTTCAAATGACACAGATGCATCCTCAGTATCAATTGTTACTTACGATAATGAAACTCAAGAGTTTCACCGCCAAGTTAGCCCACAAGCCAAGTATTTCGTTACTAACACAAACAGTATTTTTCAATTGAGCGGACAAGGTGAGCCATTGAAGGCTCCAATTAGTGCAAGTGGCGAAGTTTACTTTGGAAGTGGTGTAAAACTTTATGCAGCAAAAAACTATGGTGATCCAAAAGGCTATTCTGACTTCAATTATGGTGTTCTTACAAGAGATGTCGAGAATTCTTTTGCGATTACTATTATTGCAAGAAAATATGAATCGTAATAATGTGAGACAATGGCATATATCTAGAGTTGGGTATATAGATTCTTGCTAGAATACTAGTTGAAATGCAAATGACAGTGGTGGTTCCTGAATGTAGAGCTAATTGATCCTCTAAGCTTCAAACTTGTGTTCTTGTAGATATGCCACGGCGACAGTTTCATATTATGAAATATATGATATAGTAAAACAACAATGTAATTTCTGTTAATCTCATTAGGTCCCTTATGCATAATACGTGAATCTACAGCTCCAATTCACTACATTTCGATACTCTCAAGGACTTCTCTTTATAATAGTCTACTTACTCTGGCTCCACAATGGCTAGCCAACGAACCTCAATCTAAGAACTTTCGTACTTTCTTGCTTCAATGCTGATTGGAATTCCACCATGGTCATCTTTAACAGTAACTGCAAAGTTTTCTTTAGAGTATCCATATGGATCATCAATGCTCTTCACCACACTCAACAATTCACTGCCATTGAAGGAAATAATACCATCATCTCCAATTGACGTCTTTAATGGTTCGCCAGCACTCAATTGCAAAATGCCTCCCAGGACTGTCAATACAAACCTAATTTGGGGATTAACTTGGTAGTAGAACTCTTGAGTCTCGTCATTGTAAGTAACAACAGAAGCTGACGAAGTTTCGGTATTGTTTGCAAGGAAATAATAGTTGATAGCAGCACCTTCATGAATATAGTATAAACCATGTCCATCTAATTCTTTGTTACCCGTTTTGGCAAAGAATTGGTATTGAGATAAACCTGCAAAGGCTTGAGCAGCTAAAGCTAAAAGTGATACTGATTTGAAAAATTGCATTTTTTTGATGATGTGATTGTGGGTTTTCAATTGTTGATAACTAGATGGAGTGGACTGGAAAGAAGGGAAACTTCAGGTGCTTTATATATTGATCTATGTCCCTCTCTGGGTACCCTTTTCGTTCATCAGATGTTCAACTATTATTAGTAACATGGTAACTGTTGTTTGTTTTGAATATTGTCATACAAAGCAACTGATTGGTTACACTCTATTGTGATACTATTGTTTGCTCCTGAAACCTCAGATCCTGAAATAATTTGTGTAATTGGAATCTTCATTACGTCATCGAACTGCATGGAAGTTGCAAAAATTGCAACACAAAACGCTTTTTTTTACCAAATTATTTTTGGAAACAAACAAATAAACAAAGCTCACTGCCCACCTCCAAGCTCGCACTACAACAGATCTACCCCTAAAAGGTGTCAACTTTATGGCTGCAAAAGAGGGGGATAGTAGCACAAACGGAAGTTATACATCACACCCTGCCCCTATTTTCACTCTTCCTATACGACAACTTTTGTGTCCGTGAACATGACCTTTGTTGTTACACTTACAATTAAACTAGCTTCTCTTGCCTAAAAAATTACGTCAATTCTTCTCAGAGATCTCTAAGCCACTACACAACCAACAGTTCACAACGGAATACTGTCAACCATAATCTTCAACAAGGAGTCAATCACCGCAGTTGCAGCTAAAGCAGTTATCCCACTATTTGTATCATACGGTGGGCTGACCTCAACAACGTCAGCACCCACTATGTTACAACCCAAATCGGTGTCTCGCAAGCCATCTAATATCGCTAAAAGCTCTCTTGTTGTGAAACCGCCAACTTCCATTGTTCCAGTTCCGGGTGCATAAGCTGGATCCAAAACATCTATGTCCACAGAAATGTACACAGGGGTGCCTTCTTTAACATCCTCTGCTGTATAACTTTCAACCAACTCTTTAATGATGCCCTGCACTCCAATCCTATCAATTGATGTAGCTTCAATGATTTCAAATCCGCATTCAGCATCATGCCTCAGGTCGAATCCAGGATCAACCAATGGTGCACGAATACCGACATGGTAATTACCTTTATCAACAATGAACCCCTTTTCATGAGCATAATGCAAAAACGTTCCATGATTCAAACTCATGTAATTGGTGATGCCCCCACCTAATTTTTTTGGATCCCAGGTGTCAATGTGTGAATCAAAGTGGATGACCTTGATTGGTTTTTGCCATTGCTCATACAAATTGCGTAATGCCATTAATGTAATAGTATGATCTCCGCCCATTGTGATTACTCGTGGCACTTGATACACTTTACCTTTGTGATTATTGACAATTGCTCTATGACCACGATAAAGTTGATTCAATGCAATCCTATTATCAAATGGATTCATTGCTACATCTCCACAATCAACAATGGAGTAGCTGTGTAGCTCATCGCTTTTTCTGTGCCTATTCTTTGGGCCTTGCTTCTTGGTAGATGATGGGTAACTTAGTCTTTTGGCGGTTGATCTAATTGCATCAGGTCCAAATCTAGCACCGGGTCTAAAGGAAACACCAGTGTCAAAAGGCGCACCAACAATTGCCACGTCTATTGGCTTATCTTGGTTACCCTTGAAACAATTGATATGTGGGAGATGTGCATATGTGACAATACCTCCAAACATATTTTGGTCCATTTCAATGTCCGAGACATCGTCCTTATCAGGGTATTTAACTTCAGGTCTTGTTTTTAAATGATTACGAACAATGTTTTCATAATAAGCATCGGGGAGTTTTTGCTCTTGACTGGAATACACATCATAACTCTCCTCCTCTGTAAAAAAGGTAATTTGTTGAAAATTGGGTTGCTTATAATTTTCATGTACCAAATCACCGTACAATTGATCGAGCAAGGACGAGCCAGCAAGGTAATGAGCAGCTGCTGCTGAAAGTATAAACCAACAAAAATGCATCAAATGATCTACTGATTGTGTAGATGCACAAGCATCTCGTGTCGGGGCTATTCTATTTATATGGTTCCAAATATGAGCGGAATTTTCATTTTCATGCCCCCAACATTTTTTCCAAATTTCGCGATTTCCAAAAGAGGTAATAAATGTTGCGCACAGGTAAAAAGCTCCTTTACACATTATACACAACTAATCTAAGCTTTTGAGTTGGACTTTCTCCTTACTCTCTGTATCTTCCATCCCCACGCTTTCCTTATTTCCAACGTCTGTGTTATTGTGGAACTTTTCAGGTCCAAGGGTGATGCAGACAATCATGTAAGCAAAAATAGCACCACAGAATATGCACATGACTTTCCCATAATCGTACATGTCTCCGGCACCACCTTCAAGTGGGAACAGTTCCCCGAGTCTAGCTTCAATTGTAGCACTAGCTGAACTAACCAAGTTTCCCAATTGGTACGCCAAACCTGATATTAAAGTTCTATTCGCTTTGTTAACCACCTCCATCAAGTACACTGATGAGATGCTCCAAGATCCCATATTACCAGCAATCAAAAAAACATAGGCCCACCAGTTCTTATCCGCATCAAAGAAAGATGGGTATAAGAAAGCACTACTGAAAAGAATACATATGACAACAGTAAGTCTTCGGCCAAGGAGCTCTGAGGCATTTCCCATAACGGAACCACCAATCATGCCGCCAATGTTACTCACAACAACAATCACAGTCTTTTTGTTTATACTCACATTAAACTGCTTGGTAAGCATAGTGACGTACAAGTCTTGCGAACCATGGGTAGTGAAGTTCCACCCGCTGTATAACAATACAAGATAGATGAATAATAACCATTCAGTTTTCAACGTTTGCAAAACACTCTTGTCGATAAACCCAAACTTGGGTTTACTCACCTTGTTGTAACGCCTTTTTTTCTCCCTCGTTGCAAGGAAGTCAGGAGATTCAGGTATCAAAAATCTCCACGCAATTAGCAACACACTCAACCCAGCACTGAACCAGAACAAGCTCCTCCAACCTTCACCTTCTTTGTAAGTGCCCGAGAAAGCCCTATAGAACACCATTGCCAAGATGTATCCAAAGCAGTATCCTGGAACAAACAAACCAGATAACGCAGACCTAGCTACTGTCGGCTGACCTTCGATTGCCGTCACCATAGCTATAGGATACATAGCACCCATTAAGATACCAAAGATAGCTCTAACTCCCAAGAACTGCTGGTAGGTTTGTACAAATCCAGTACCTATTTCAACGGGGATAAATAATCCACAGACCGCAATATAGCACCACTTTCTGCCGAACCTGTCAGCAGCAACTCCAAAAATGATTGCTCCTACTGATCTAAGCATCAATACCAAAGTCACACCCCAAGTTATATCAGTCACACTTACTTTCAAAGTAGCAGCAATTTCAGGAGCCGACACAGAAACACAAAAAAAGTCCATTGCATCCAATGACCAAGCAAGGAAACCCAAGAAATAAAAATGCCAGTCCAAAGTTGACATCTCTTTTAAGCCAGTAATAGGATTAAGGACTTGGTACCATTTCTTTTCCTGGTAGTACAATGGTAAATCCAACATCTTTGGAATTCTTGTGGCAAGATAGTTTTTGATAGATGGCCAGGATAAATCAGGCTTTTCGTTAAATAAATCATGATGGTCATCCTCAAGAACCAGCTGATGACTCGATGACGAGTAAGGTGATATGTGTTCAACTTCAACTTTATCTTTCATTTTGTTTGGGGGAGAGACTAAAGATCAACATAAATCAAGGAGTTACTGTTGACTTAAATACACGAGATTTGGTTTGTATTGTTGAGGAGCCGTCATCACCAATTGTTCTGTGTTGCCAAGTTTTCATCAACTGCCTTACAGTGAAATCCTTTCCGCGAATGCGGAGAGAGAACGATTCATCAGAAAATGATAGTGTTGTATCTCCGTCTGATTCATTTCCCAGCAACGTTTTACTCGATTGTTTTCACATTGTTGCGAAATGAGATAAAATGATAACTGAAGAGAGATTTTTAATCCCTTTTGCAGCCACTACTTGCTTTAAAAGGTGTATGCTCTCAAGGTATCACAAAAACAATGTCAAGAAAATTTGTTATGAAATTTATTTTCTGTGGGGAATATGTCCATTTTGTGCGACAAAGTCTAATTCACAGTTTCAGATTACGTTGGGTAAAGACGCAAAGTGGGGAGGGTATTCATAGTCCTTCCGGATAAAGGAGATGACTGTGGAAGCTTGGCTAATTTGAAAGTTTCTAGAAGAGTTGGCTTTGAGAAGTCAGACACGTTTCATCACAAATAACCGGTTCCTGACCCCCCTTTTCTTCTGTCAACCCGCTCATCCTAATACCAGCGGGGATGAAAGTAGATGTATATTTTTATCCGTGATTACCGAGTTGAGAAAGTAATGAAGTGGCTCTTCTAGAGAGCAGTTGATAAGAGAAATTCATGGGGAGTACAGCTGAGCATAAGCTCTTGTGTTATCAAACGAAAATACAAAACTCGGACTTGCTTTATTGCTCTCTATTAACCTCTTCAAACACAATATCACTATTTTCTTTTACAATTCCTGGTCAAATCAGGTACCCCTAAGACATACCATAGAACCCACTCACTTATTTTTCTTGAAAATGTCCCCGTAAGACGGAACACTTACTCTTTCATACCGAGCTTTAGACCAACGCCTGATAGCCTTTCCCTTCCAAATCATAATAAGATACGTTGCATTAACTGCTACTGAAAGTGCAAACATGGTAAAAGTGGTTTTCATCATTCCTTGTGCATCTATCCAAGGGGAAATGGCAAAGGAAAACCCCATACCAATCATGTTTCTAATAAATAAGATCAACACAAGACTTTCACTTGCCAACTTTTCATAACACTCCACAGCATAAACCAAGCAAATTGCACCCGATGAACTCATTGCAAAACCCATGAAACCGAGCCCAAGTACAACAAGTATTGCCCAGTGACTACCGTAGTAAGCGCCCAATCCATATGCCAAAATTCCGGCTGCATTCAAGATAGTAGGAATAAGCATAGTGTGTAATCTGTGCTCTGGCTCCATGATACCATTATTACGTCTAGCCATTCTGATTGCAAACCAGTCCACAAACTGTCCTCCATAAAACTTTCCAATCACACTGCCCACAAAGAGCCCCAATGTTGTCAATCCAACATTATTGATACTGAAATTGTACGGGGGAGCTGAGAATATTGCTGATTGTGTATTCACAGTTAATGACAACCAAAACATTTGAAAACCGTAAATCATACCACTCCAAACAATAGCTGGAAATGTTAGTAGGTACAAAGGTCTCAAGAAGATGCACATCCAAGATCTTGTGTCATTTTGCTCTGTGTGATACAATTTGCGCTTTTGCCAGTAGGTCAACTTAACTTGATCCTCGTCTTCAGGTTTGGACTCAACAACAACATCAATGGTGTCTTTTACTTTGTTAGTGGGGGAATTTGCAGAAATTCCAGTTTCATGTGATTTGATTTGAGCAATAATCTCATCTTCTAATTCCTCCTCTTCATTCGTAGACCGTCTGAATGTAGTTTCTTCCATCCAAAAGATTTGAAGTATCAACAATGGTACGAATATAATAATTAGAATGTAGTAGCACCAACTCCAATCCATACTATCTGAAATATAACCAGCTGCAACGGGACCCAAATCTGTTCCCCCATATAAGGCCAAGATTAATGAACTAAATGCAGTAGACCTCTCATGTTGAAAAAACAAATCGTTTGCTGAAATTTCCACCAAAGTGTCTACAGGAGATGCAGCCAAACCAGCCAATATTCTAAAAGCGTGAAAGTAGCCGACATTCTTGGATTGGGAGCCAAAAATGCATGTAATAATGGCGAGAATCGTTCCCAATCGATAAACGAAAACCTTTCCCAATTTTAATGCAGTTGGCTGAATAAATAATACACCGACTCCCAATCCCAAATACCCAAGAGCGATAGCAACACCTAACTCAAAAAACGTGGTTTTGAATTCCACTACCCAGTCAGAAAACAACGGTGTCATGAAATTCATATTGAGAGCCAACATAAAAGACCAGAACCAAAGTAATGCAAACTGCAAGTTTCTTTTGGTCTTCGACCATCTTAATGGGTCATTGACATTAGATGATGGTTGTGGATGCAAAATGATATCACCATCGCCTTTCTTCACATTTAAAGTAGATTGCATATCCACAAGATGTACTGTTCCTGGCGGAAAGTTATAATCATCGTGTTTGAATTGGTGTTTCTCTTCGTCAGACATGGTTGAGACTCAAGAGATTAGGGGTACTCCCAAGGACTTGGTAATTGATCCTACTTTAAATAGATATCATCAGGACATTGCACTTGGGGGCTACTTACGAGGGGGAGGGGGATGAATTTGTTGGTCAATTTTAGATGCGCTTTTAGTCACCGTGCATAATCTAAAACCAAAAAATTGCATTGTATCCTCTCTAGAGCACACATTGAATGATTACAACATTGGTTAATGATTCTTCGAACTGAAGCGGTAATATTTTCCGCCTTCCACTTCAGACAGTGCTAAACTAAAAAAGCTTCTTGCTTGCACAAAATGCGTAGATTAACAGGTGTGTTTCACACTGTACAAATGAAATGGTGACCCAAAAACCCAAACACAGACGGGTAATCCACCCAGTCTCCACCTGCCAATCCTTGAAACACAACATGACTCGATGACCAAGTTGGTTGTGGACTTTCTGGAGCTGCCACTGCTGTCATCATTCATTGCAAGGGATGGGGAAAATTAACGCAGTTATCATTTTACTTTGAACCACTGGTGACTTAACAACGTCACCTTCTGCTGGGTAATTTCATGATTTGCTTTCCAGTTCCTGTTACTGTCTACTAAAGAGGGCAATTCCCCACATCAACAAGACTTTTGGCCACTTTTAAGTTCAATTTAGACATGTAACACAATAACAAATTTTTGCATCATTGCCCCATTTTTGAAGCGGGTATCTCCAACCGCAAACTCAAACATGGATGAACTAGTTTAGTTCGAGGATGTATTGAGAGGGGACAGCTTCCAAAAAATGACCAATCATTTTAGTCTCAATGGTGATCAAAGATACCCCTCTCGTAGAAGTGTCAAGCCAAATTTTAGTATTGGATTCCACAGGCTTTAACTTCTTTATGAACTGCGCAGTTTAGACATACGCCAGTTTTTCGAGATAAGCATGTTTTAGTTTGAAATTAGTGGCACTAGAATACTTGTGGGGGTACACACTTTTGCACTATCATGGAGAGATATCATTCATGACAGCCACCAATTTGTAGAAATTCCATAGGAACATGACATCCTTTTAAATTGGGGTTGCCTTTCATCTGAAAATGGAAAACATTCACATCAAGCTCATTGGTGCGAGCTTTGAATGAAACAACTGCAACATCTAGACCACTGATTGATTCTAGTGATATTGACTTTGGAAATCCCTACACTATACAACAACTTGTTCCGCGTAAACATGATCTCTTTCATTATAAATAACTAAATCTTTTTATCTGACCTTACATCATCTTCAATGCTTCCTTCTTCGAGCTGCACTTCATCATCGTCAGTCACATGCAAATTATTGTGGAACTTTTCGGGTCCTACCAAGACACATATTATCATGTAGCCGAAAACCGCACCACAAAAGATACACATCACCTTACCGTAATCGTACATGTCTCCAGCACCACCTTCAAGTGGGAATCTCTCTCCAATACGAGCCTCAATGGTGGCACTAGCTGAACTGACTAAATTACCCAACTGATAAGCCAAACCTGAGATTAATGCCCTATTGGCTTTATTCACAACCTCTAGCAAATAAACTGATGAAATACCCCATGCACCCATAACACCACCATTCAAAAAAACGTAAGCCCACCAATTCCTATTTGCATTGAAGAAAGATGGGTATACAAAAGCTCCATTCCAGATCATGCAAATGATAACCGTAAGTCTTCGTCCAAAAAGTTCTGAAGCTGAACCCATTATGATACCACCAATCATTCCTCCAAGGTTACTCACAACAACAATAACCGTTTTGGTGTTTAAACTAACATCAAACTGTTTTGTCAACATTGTAACATACAAGTCTTGTGAACCATGTGTAGTGAAGTTCCACCCGCTGTACAAGAAAATAAGGTAAATAAACAACAACCACTCTGTTTTCAACGTTTGTAAAACACTCATGTCAATGAGTTTATGTTTGACTTTATTCTTTTCATTGAACCGTTTCTTCTTTTCTTTTAATTTAATGAAATCGGGGGATTCAGGAATAACAAGTCTCCAAGCAATCAACAACACACTTAATCCAGCACTGAACCAGAACAAGCTCCTCCAACCTTCACCTTCTTTGTAAGTGCCCGAGAAAGCCCTATAGAACACCATTGCTAAAATGTAACCGAATGAGTAACCAGGTAAGAATAATCCCGATAATACCGACCTTGCAACTGTTGGTTGTCCTTCAATTGCCGTCACCATAGCAATAGGATACATTGCCCCCATCAAGATACCAAACATTGCCCTCACTCCAAGAAATTGCTTGTATGTCTGCACGAATCCGGTACCTATCTCAACAACAATGAAAAGGAACAATATCGTTATATAGCACCATTTTCGACCAAACTTGTCAGCAGCAATACCGAAAATGATTGCTCCTACTGATCTAAGCATCAATACCAAAGTCACACCCCAAGTTATATCAGTCACACTTACTTTCAAAGTAGCAGCAATTTCCGAAGCTGACACAGAAACACAAAAAAAATCCATTGAATCTAGCGACCATGCAAGAAATCCTAGCCCGTAGAAATTCCAGTCCAATGCTGTCATTTCTTTCAAACCAGGTATTGGGTTTACTACTTGATACCATTTTTTTTCTTGATGATACAAGGGCAAGTCTAACATGTTTGGTATTCTTGTGGCAAAATAATGTTTGATTGATGGCCAAGACAAATCTGGTTTTTCATTAAACAAGTCATTGTGGTTGTCATCTTCTACCATATGATCATTGTGGGATGAGTAAGGGGATACGTGCTCCACCTCTGTTTTGTCTTTCATCATTTGTTGTTGTGGAGCTGCTTGAAGATACCACACACATGAATTCAGAAAACTGTGCTGTTTTTATAATTTGCCTATGAAAATGGGGGGGAAAGCAAAACCCACTGAACTCAAAAATCGTACGTTACCCTTATCTGCAATTACTCCGAGAAACAATAGGCTTTAAAGCTCAACAAAAACGTTTTCCAAAAATGTGGGGGAGGTAGACAAATAAGGTGATTGAAAACTTTGTTAATGTTTGCATTGTTTGCATCTCTATAGAACAATACCAGACTACCATGTTCTGAAACTTTAGTGCCTTTTGCAGCCTCACACATGTATAAAATAGACCACAAAAACAAGATTAATGTTACTCTTTCTTTCTTTCTTTTTCTTTTTTATGATTGCGGGGGAGATATGACGCGGCAGCGTCCGGACATTAATTTAGCCCGAAGTTTAAAATGTAATGTAAAAGTGGAGGATACTTGATGGGAGGGAAGGAGGGGAAAGCAAAACTACATTGACATAAAAGCCCTTCTACATGATCTGTTTCTTGGCAATACATAAGGTGTCCAAAGTTTTTTTCCAAAATGCCTCAAAATCGACATTCCATAACCACAACTTTTCCACCATCAAACAAAATCGTAAAAAGTGTAAAGTTAAACAACCCCGCTCTTTTCGTTATTGAACCATATCTGTATATTCGTATCAAAATAACACGTCCAACAGGTTGGGAACTTCGGCAATCGGGTTCCAAACAGTGACATAATAGAGACAAGATTGACAGCTTTCGGGGGATCTTCTCTTTTCTTTTAATACATATAAGGTTTGTCGAAGTTTCAAAAGTTGTTCCATATTTTGCTGGGCGCTGTCAATTTTCAAATTGAAAATCGGGGCCACACAGTAATGGACATTACTGAACTAAACAGTGCAGGCAAAATCATTAGTCAAGTAGTTGTTAGATAAAGAACTCTGATGCAGCAGTTTTTAGTTAGGGTTACTATCATCCCTATCTAGACAACTTACAAGTTAAGTCACCTCTTGAGGGTTGAGATCAGGGTAGTGTGCACCATACCATAACGAAAAAGCTCCCTCACTGCTTTATCAATATCTCGCTACCATTTTGTTCCCCGCTGAGTCATAATTTTTCGCTACCACGGCGATTTTTTTTTCTTTTCTGATAAAAGCGCTAATAGAAATTGCGTGCAATCAGGCTCAAAATGAAAAATTTAAAGAGAATTAACCGCCGACAAAATTTCTACAACCATTTTTCCACCAAAAGATATCTTTTCTTTCTTTTCTACAACTCAATTCGTACCCTCCACAATGGTTCAAAAAGTTTTACTATTAGGTTCCGGTTTCGTTGCTAAACCAACAGTTGACATCTTATCGCAAGACCCCAACATTGAAGTCACAGTTGCATGCAGAACATTATCCAAAGCTAAAGAATTAGCCGGTGATAAAGCCCAAGCTATTTCATTAGATGTCAATGATACTGAAGCTTTAGATGCTGCAGTGGCTAAATTCGATTTAGTCATTTCATTGATCCCATACACTTTCCACGTCAATGTCGTCAAATCCGCCATCAAGAATAAAAAACACGTTGTCACTACATCATACATTAACCCACAATTGAAGGCATTGGAAAAGGAGATTGAAAATGCTGGGATTACCGTTATGAATGAGATTGGATTGGATCCTGGTATTGATCATTTATACGCTGTCAAGGCTATTGAAGATGTTCATAAGCAAGGTGGTAAAGTTAAATCATTCTTGTCATATTGTGGTGGATTACCAGCTCCTGAGAACTCCGACAATCCATTGGGATACAAGTTTTCATGGAGTTCAAGAGGTGTATTATTGGCATTGAGAAATGCTGCCAAGTATTGGCAAGATGGACAAATTGTTGATGTTAAATCGGAAGATTTGATGGCTACTGCCAAGCCATACTTTATTTATCCTGGATTTGCTTTGGTTTGTTACCCCAATAGAGATTCCACCACTTATAAACAATTGTACAATATCCCCGAAGCCGAAACTGTCATTAGAGGTACTTTAAGATTCCAAGGTTTCCCTGAATTCATTAAAGTGCTTGTTGACACTGGGTTTTTAAAAGATGATGAAATGGAAATTTTCTCCAAACCAGGTCCATGGAATGAAGCTACTGCTAAATTGATTGGAGCTAAATCATCTTCAGCTGAAGACATCATTGCCAAAATCAAGAGTTTAACCAAGTTTAAATCCCCTGAAGATGAGGAGCGGATTCTTGATGGTTTCAAATGGTTGGGATTGTTATCAGATAAACAATTGACCCCCAAGGGTAACCCATTGGACACATTATGCGCCACTTTGGAACAATTGATGCAATACGAACCGGGTGAACGTGATTTAGTTATTTTGCAACACAAGTTTGGAATTGAGAACAAGGATGGTTCAACTGAAACTAGAACTTCTACATTGGTTGATTACGGTGACCCCAAGGGATATTCATCGATGGCTAAATTGGTTGGTGTTCCTTGTGCTGTTGCCACTAAACAAATTTTGAATGGAACATTGAGTAAACGTGGGTTATTGGCACCAATGAGTTCAGAGATTAATGATCCTATTATGAAGGAGTTGAAGGATGATTATGGTATTTACTTAGTTGAAAAGACTCTTTAGATAGGGTAAGAATCTAATATGAATATATATATGTGTGCATATGCTTTAGTCATAGTAGTCGTCGTCATCGGATTCAAACCCTGATGAATAACTCAGAATTATGTTGCTTATATCTTCGATTAATTCTGCTTTATCTTCCACTAAATCATTAAAATTCAACTTTAATCTCTCAATTGTTGTTTTGTAAGGCTTGAGATAATCTTTGATACCATTGTGTACATTAAATTCAATATGAAACTTGTCATTTTTGCTTTGTAAAATGTTGGGAAATGTGTCAGTGTTTGTAATTTGTGTCATGTAGGGGTTGGTGTATACATTTGTTGGAATTCCATCATCATCATCAATGCTCATTGCGTTGCCATTTGTATTGAGATCCTCCTTGTTTCTGACAATGTAGTTTTTATTTATATATCGAATATTCTCCATCGATTGAGATACACCCAAACTGATCTCAGGTTTACGTGCCTCTTGAGTCAATGTAGTCAAGTCACGCACTTTGGTCAAGTCAATATCCATCAAATCACCACCAACACCAGTACCAACACCAGTACCACCGCCAGAACCACCACTATCTCCCTCCCCGACAATCTTGACTTCGTTAACAATCTTTCTCGCTTCATCTCCACGTAACAAATTCTCTTGCATATGAAACATACTCACTTGATCAACATATTGGTTATTGACTCCCCAAATCAGATTTATGAAAAGAGCAGGAATGCACGATGTATGCCAAATAGAACTCGTATCTAACAGCGATAACATTGATGAATTGTAATTGGGCAATAAGGGGATAAATAAACTCAGTGATTTATAAAGTTCAATAAATGATTTGATTTGGGAGACTTGGTAAAGTATAGACTGTCTATGCTGCTCCAGGTGGTGATGCTCATGATGATTATATTGCCCATAGATCCATACATTCTCCTTATTATTGAAAAACTCATCTTGAATGACTTCAATCATGGCAGTGGTGAACCCACTCCAAGAATCATCAATGGTGGTACCTAGTTGTAAACCTTGTAGGAAGTCACATTTCTCTAACCAGTACCGAAAATCCTCCACCGATTCCGTTCCAATTGATTTGAATTCGGTAATCCCAGTGGAATACAAGTCAAATTTTTGCCGTGGTAGATTGAAATTTAATCCATACAGGTTGTACTGGTGTTGATAAGAAGGTAGAGTGATGATTGATTTTGGGTTATATATGAGTTTATTATAATCAGTCCAATACTTGGTATTACCTGTATGTAATAATGATGCATCAGCTTTACCTTGATCCAAGCTCTTTTGATATTCATGCTTTTGCAGTTGAGTAGTTTGCAGTTGTTGTTGTTGCGACTGGTTCAAGATGGGTATGTTCAATTGGGGTATTTCTTCGGCATACTCGTACTTGTTCAATGCACCTAAACCGTTACGTAAGTCAAATAAAAGTGCTCGTGGATAATAGTTTGCTGTAGTGGATCCATATGGTTTTGATTTATATAGAAATGTTGATAATTGATGATTGAGTTTGGTATCTTTAGTGTATGGTATTTGAGACTCTTGAAAGTTGTATAGATGGGTAATTGTACTGTTTGAATATTGACCGTAGGAAAGATTGAGAATCTCACTCATGCCTGCTGTACTGCGGGAAGGGGGGGGAAGAGCCACTCGTTGAATGGGAGTGGGGGGCACTCTTTAGCCATTTTTCTGCGATGAAGTCACGGGATTGAAGGCAGGCGCTACCACCCGATGTTTTTTTTGCGAAAGTTTCTATCATGATTCCTGAGTATACACCACAAAGATAAGCTTTGCTTTGCTTTGGAAGCCATTTGTGTACTGCCTGTATGCAAAGAATGTGTCACTGAGTGTAGAAATGTAAATGTGTTACTTGATGAATGTTGTGGCTTATGAACAAAATACGGAAAGTCAAAAGATTTCCTTCAGAGAATCTATCTGTCCAACATAAAGTTGGATTGAGAGGGATATGTTATTTACCATATAAGCCGCCAGCGAGTGTCGTTGTAAAGTTCTGTTTTAGTTCTGCCTGCAAGGGTTGTGGCTTGTCCTTTGCTTAAGATCATTTCGTTTGAGTGTACAAGTTTTTTATAGTACATTTGAGAGTTTTAGGAAATGACGCGTCTACTTGAGTTTGTTTTTTTGGAGTGACTTGACCAGAAAAACATAAAATATTTATTATGTAATACAATAATAAAAAAATCGTGTAAGAGAACGAAAAGAAAGAAAAAAAAAACATCAAAATAGGAGACAGAACCAAAGAGAGAGAGAGAGACACTCACACTCACACTCATACATAAATAAACATACATATACACATGGAAAAGGACGATTCATTTGATGTTGGTAATACCACAGTTGTATCAATCCCACGTAGTGATTTAGACACAGGCTTACAAGAAGAAGTGGGAGGTGTTGTCACTAGTAATGTTGGATCAGACCAAAAAATATCAAAGCATACTAAAGAAGAACAACAAGACGGTGGGAAAGTGGGGGAAGAGGGAAATATTATTTTGAATTCCGACTCCCAAACAACAACAATACCCACCACCACTACTAATAAGAATACTGCAGAGATATCAACAACAACAACAGTGGCAGCAGCAACAACGCAATCTCCATCAATTTCATCTATTTCTTCATTGGATAGTGACAGTTCTACTGGTAAACTTATAAAATCATTTTCCAAGACCAAGCTTACGGATAGTAACAAAGAAAATCAGCAACCATCATCAACAACATCCACCACCACTACAACCAAAAGTATAGATTCTGATAGACCAGCACTAATGGCTACATCTACTGAAAACAGTGTCAATACGTCAACCACGAAAATCACCAAACTCCCACAATCAGTTGCTTCTAAAACCAATTTCTACAATGATTTGACTACCAAAAACACCAACAATACTACCGCTACTACTCAACAACCACAACCACAAAAGAAAAAACCAATTAAGTTTACAGTCAGAAAAGTCTCTCATGAAGCTATTAGTACGCCATCGTCGCCATCGCCAGATGCAATGACTCACGGACATACTCGTAGTCACAGCAGGCACAGCAGTGGTGGAAGTAATTATCATTACCATCATCATAAATCACCAGTACCAACCTCAACCAATGGAACGTATACATCTACTAAACCATACCAATCAACAACAACGTCTTCATCAACATCACCACCAATAGGAACTACAACTAACCCTTTAGTAGACCCACACGAGGTTGAGAACCGCAAGAAATTATCAGCAGCACAACATAAATACGATCAATACGAAGCCAGAATAGTTAAAATTGATAAAGAAATTCAATTTTTAACCAACTTGTTACCACCGTATAATGTTGATGTTGATTACAATACTCGAGTTAAGATACAACGTGCAATTGAGAAATTAAAGGGTAAACAAGACGAATTGGCGAGAAAAAAGTATGGATTGGGTATAACTATTAGTCGACTTTGGCGTGCTAGTGAAGGAAGTGAAATATGGGTTAGAAAAGTGGATTGAAAGGTGTAGCTAACATGAGAGCGTTGTATACATAGAACGTTGTGTTTTTCTTTCCGATACCCATAGATATGCCTACCTGTATGTATTTAAAAGTAGTGATAGATAGATAGACAAATAAAACTCAATGGTAGTTTGTAAGTGGAGTCCTTTTTATGAGAGTGATATGGTACTAATCACGTGAACGGAGTAATAAAACCGAGAAATTACTAGATTTGAGAATATCACACAATGTCTGCATTTTGTGTGATTTACTGCATACACAACACATATGTCTTTGTAATTTTTTTTTTCTTTTTTTCTTGGAGTTGTGTGTGTATGTTATGGTGTGTGTGGTAACCACAGTCACCATTGATTGGGTGTACAACCTTGTCACATGATCAAGTAGAAGGAAGTTAAAAACGATAGTCATGGATGGCTATCATTGAAAGACTGAGAATGTAGCTCTTGGTTTTCGCAAAGCGTAACATAATTTACCCTTGTGTCAAATGACACATGATGTTTCCATTTAAAGTTTTCACTAGTCAATTTTGGCACTTTAAAGTGGGCTTTTATAAAGTAAGCTCTTGTTTCTATAACTAAAGAAGAAGTGGGTGCGTCATAGAGCATCCTCTTCTCTAATAAAGAGCTCATGGCTTACAAAATGCGTGTTTATTGTGCTGAGTTTGGATCGTGGGATGTGTGCGGTGTCAGCCTTGCCATTAGGAAAGAAGACGGTAGCATCTGTTTGTTTTTGGTATTTAACTAAAAGTTCCGATTACCCATTGCATATCACCCCATCTAAAATAGAATTACTCAGGTAGTAAGAGCTACAAAGGATTTACTTGTTACAATATGAGTTATGGTTATGTAGATTACTAGATATGATACTGTGATTCTATTGGTTAGATACTACTATTACTACTACTGCCACTACTACTACTACTACTACTACTACTACTCCTCTTTGTATGGGGCTATACTAACTAAATTAGATTTAAGTAAACAATGCAAAAAAAAAAAAAAGAAATTACAACCAGAAAAGAGAAAAAGAAAAAGGAGGTAAAGAGGGAGAGAGGAGTAGTATCCAAAGTAATAGTTATAGTTATAGTTATATTAGGGGACAAGTGGGAAAGGAAGAAATTATCAACTCTTCTCTTTCTTACAACCAAACCAATCATAGACTTCCTACTAAGTAGATACTAGACTACCACTATTCTTATAGAAAAAGACAATTGCAAAAGAAGAATAAAAAGAAACATAATAATACTTCAGTTAATATACTTTGGTAATAATACAACAACAACACTTACAACACTAACAACACTAACAACAGTGTTTTCACAGTTTTAGATTATTTTGTTTTATTTTATTTTATTTAATTTTTTTTTTTTTTTTTTTTTTTTTTTTGGTTTAGAGTTCACAAGATCTCCTTTACTCACTAGGTCAAGATCAACTTACTACATTAATATTACCACCACAATACGACACAGCACAAGAAGCATACACTCATAGATACCATTACAATAGACTCCATAGCACAGCACAAGCTATCATACCATCACACTACAGTACTTTGAAACACACCCATCCACATCCACACACACACACTAACACACCTTACACACCTTATACACACATTTAGATCTAGACAACGCATTCTTTGTCCTATTTTGAATGACTACTACATCTAGATACCACTCCTCAGATAACTCAGATCACTCGTTAACAAACTCAATAATAGCTGATGAAAACAACTCACTAACTGATTATTGCAACGATGATGATGATGTAGGAGGAAAAGAAGATACTCCAATGACTACCTCTTCAGCATCAGCATCAGACTCACAGACCGATGAGTCAATACACAACAACAACAATAACAACGACAACAAAAACGAGAACAGTAAAATGCATAGCCACTACAACCTCCCGCTGACTAAACCACCTTATTTCAAACCACCTACATTCACTTTAGGAGGAGAACAACCCAATAGGCTATACCCTTCAATATCCACATCCAATAACAAAAGAGTGGCATCGCCACTATCTCGGTCACCAGTAATCAAGGCTGTGCAGCCACAACACCCACCACCACCTCACCCTATATGTCCATTACCACCACACCCACACAAGTTGGAAAATAACAAAAAGACCCCATCGTCAGAACAATTTGCACCATCACCTATTCCTAGAATAGATAACAACAATACCAACAGCAACAGGGATGTATCTCAACAAAGAGACGCCAATGACAGCTTACAAGATCTTTTAAAATTCCCGTCAGAGTCATCACATGCTTACTCATATGCTCATTTATCCCCCAATTCATTAGCCCTTCGACTCAATGTTTTAAAACGTTCATTGGAGATTTTGAAAGATCGTCCAGAATTGTTTAAATCTATAACTAATCAAGACCATTTTGAACAAGAATCAACACCTTTACAAAGATCCATAACCAACACGATCATTGATGATACTTCTATAATGGATGGCGACGAAGCAAATACAACAGACGTAGCAGCAAGTTCAATTAGATCAAGTGTATTTTCACATCCAAATCATAGTGCTGACTATATACATGATGTTTCATCACCAACAACTGCTTCCAAGACCATGGATAAGAAAAAATACAAACTTCAATCAAATGCATCATCGGCAGCTTTGGCAGCTTTGTTTAAGCCATCACTCCAAAGATCAGATAGCCTTCCTATAGTTAATAGAGATGCAAGAAAAGTTTCAGCACCATCAAACTTGCAGCAAGATGCCATTGCCGAAAAGAAGAGACAACAACAACAGCAGCAGCCGAAGCAGCAACAGCCAAAGCAGCTAGGCTCCACCGATGACTACAAAGACGTCATTGGTTTACTTGAACACGACTTGGATTCTTTAATGGAGAATACTCAAGTTGCAACATCACTACATGATTTGTCGCTTTCAACTCATGACGAACAGAGTAAAATCAAGTATGACTTATTGAAAAAAAAGTTGATTTATGCATTGGCTATGCCATTTGTTGAAAACTCAGCAGCAACTTCAGAGATATTAGAGAATAGCATTAAAGAACCAATAACAACAACAACAACATCTACCGCATCGCCAATGTCAACTACGTTTTCAACAGTTGCATTGAAGGAGCTTGCCAGGATAGATCAAATGGGGGACAAATCGCTGAATCAATCACCAATCACTCCAACATCTACAAAGCAAGAGAATTTTAATGCCAAACGACCATTCAATTCCATGCTCACGAGCAAATACTCCTCACCGCAATCAATCTTTACAGTTGAGGCGGATTTGCCATGGTCAGTAAAAGCTGCAAACGATTTAGCATGTCTCATGTTTGGAATATCAAAAACAACTATAAAGGCATTGACATTGATGGATTTAATTGCTCCACAATTTCGTGATTTTGTCTTGTCAAGAATCACTGAATACACTTTTGAAAATAGCCGCAAGGATTCAATATTGTTTGCCGGTGAAATTGTGGCCATTGTTCGACCTGGTGATCAAAACTACTCATGGACTTCACTTTGGGCCAAGAAGAAGGGCAATTTGATCATTTGTATGTTTGACCAAATACCATGTGATGCTTTTGATGTGATTATACTGGGGGTTGGAGGTAAACAAGATTCAGGGTTTTTTGGCAACTCGTATAAGATTGACAATTTTCATGAAATTGCTGGTGGTATGTCATCAGTTTACGGGTTGGATAAAGTTGGGTCATTGACAGAGCTTAGTGAAACAATGAGTAATGAATTGATGAATTATGGCTCAGGCAATAATGAGGTGAAAAGCGCTGCGCGTGATAGTGAATTTATCAATCACACAAGGTATTTCACAATACAAGTTGATCAAGGAGCTGAGAATATCCCCTGCGCTATTACATCAACTGCACTTCTGTTGGATGATGACGATGATGGTGATGCTGAGCCACAAATCAAATTGAAAATCCACACCATGCCGTATATTGCAGGTATCTTTGTGTTGAATGGCACTGATTTTACCATTATGTCATGCAACAATGCCATTGCCAAAAACTTGTTTGGCCGATCAGCCAAATACTTGCGTAATCGAAAAATTGATGAATTAATACCTAATTTCACCAAAATCTTGAGTGTTGGCCTTGAAAAAAACATGGAAACTTTTCAAGTTGTTAACGGATTAGTATTGCCAGAACATTTTTTCAGGAAATACGATTCAGTGATCAAATATCAACAACAGTCTCCTGACGAAATTGAATCTGAGGAAGATATATTTTTCAAATGTCCTGGAATTGAAGGTAAACATCGTGATGGCAAGACACTATATGTGGATGTACAAGCTCGTGTATCAACAAATAATGCATTGATCTTGTGGGTGACGTACTCGCGAACCAAGAAAGATGTTAGTTTGACTTCTGAGCTTGAAGCTTTGAGCTCATCAGCATCGTCAATGTCATTGGCTTCTTCTACCGATGATCATTCGGTGGTGTCAATACCATCGCGGACACAAACACAGTCGAATTTGTTGAACCTGGGAGAGGCGGCACAAATTCATTCTCAACAACCACCACAGCCGCAACAATCATCACAACAGCCTCCGCAGCCACAACAACCGCAACAGCAGCAACAGCAGCAACAGCCTCCGCAGCCACAACAGCCACAACAACCACAACAGCCACATCCCAATCATCATTACCTTAACCAATTGGCTCTCACCCGTACTAGAACTCAAACAGGTGGATCAGCAGCGTCAGCAAACAACATCCCCTCACAACGAAAGTTGTTTGAAGATGGTAAAGAAGAAGACTTGTTGGAGTTCTCGCCGAGGGAAGTTACTCGCTCACTGAGCACGCGTCGAGTAAAGACGTCGTCGTTTGCTATGCCCATGACCAGCTTGGACAGCTTTATCTACAAAAAGACCAAGGCAGATGAGATTAGAGATGGCGATGCTGCCAATAAATCTCAAGATATCGATTCGATTGATCTGAAGGATATAATGATGACTCCTGCTGATCTAGACTACAATATCCCCTCCACTGCATTTTCCGAAGAGGAAATTTTGGCATTGGAAAACCAATCGTTATCCACAATCAAGGCTGAATCTACCCACTGGCCCAAAGATGTTGGTTTAACTAGACGCACCAAAAAGTTTTCTGAATTCAAAATCATTAAACAAATGGGTGAAGGTGCATATGCGAAAGTTGTGTTGGCTCAACATAAAGAAGACCCAGTATACAAGATAATCATCAAGTGTATTGACAAGGAAAGAATTCTTGTTGATACTTGGGTTCGTGATCGTAAATTGGGCACCATCCCTAGTGAGATTCAAGTTATGGCATTTTTAAACTCAGAACCGCATCCCAACATTGTTCGCATCATTGATTTCTTTGAAGACCTGAAGTATTATTATCTTGAAACTCCCATTTTTGGCAACCCCCCAGCAATTGATTTATTTGATTTCATTGAAGTTAAAAAGGATCTTTCTGAATTTGAATGTAAATTCATTTTCAAACAAATTGTATCAGCAGTTTATCATTTGCATAAAGAAGGTATAGTTCATCGTGATATCAAGGATGAAAATATCATTGTTGATGAAAACGGGTTTATCAAATTGATTGATTTTGGATCTGCCGGATATGTCAAACAAGGTCCATTTGATGTGTTTGTGGGAACAATTGATTATGCATCACCCGAAGTGTTAAGAGGTGAAAAATATGAAGGTAAACCGCAGGATATCTGGGCATTGGGGATCTTGTTGTATACGATGCTTTATAAAGAGAATCCATTTTATAATGTTGATGAGATTATGGAGGGCGATTTGCGGATTCCTTATGTTGTTAGTGATTTGAGTTTACTGTTGGTTAAACGGATCTTGGTTCGTGACGTGGACAAGAGACCGACAATTACTGATATTTTCGAAGATGATTGGTTAAAGTTTTGATTGAGAGTGGAGTGCAAGTAGAGGAAATAGTTTTAGTTTAAGGTAGTTTTTCTTTTTTAGATTTTATAAATAGAATGTGTGATTTTTGAGAGAGCATGGTTTACTTTCAATCTAAAGAGTCCTCTTTTATTATAATTGGAATTTTTCGTTGTGTGGAGATATTCCAATAGTGTTATCAAATTGTTGAAAATTATATTACTAAGAAGAATTGAATTAAAAGCATATCATCTTGGTTAACAGACGGGGTGCAAAGCTTTATACACGATTGGCACAACCAGCTGCAATTCAATCTCTACATCTTCACATCATTTCTTGTGGTACCAACACCTGCCTCTTCATCACGAGAAGTAGGAGTAGCATCACCACCACCACCTCTTTCTTTACCCGCACCATTACCAACACAATGTTGTGGATCTGAAGATACTTCAGCACTAAATAAAGCGCCCGCATAATAAGTTGTATTTTGCAACAAATGTTTACCTCCGAAAGCTTTCATTTCAGGAGCCAAAGTATAACTATAAAACAATCCCCATTCAGTACTGAGCACAACGTAATTCAATATCGAGAACGGCATGATTGCCTGATAGGCACGACAAGTATCTGGCGAATTGTGCTTATAAAACGACTCATTATTATTACAGTGCTTGGGGAAATTAGCAACAATAACCGACCAACCAGCAAGATAAAAGACCCAAAGCACAACTTGAACAGCAAACACTACTGCAGTGGGTGTTTTATTGCGTAATACACTCGGGACAATGAATGCAATGTAAGCTAACCAGATGATGTCGAAGATGGCAACGACCAAATTGAAAGTAACGCGGGGGATGTTGGTGTTGTAACCAGCTAACACACCGGCACTGAGACCCAACACAATCACAGCGAATACAAATTCAGCTAAGCGAAATATGATGCTGATTGTTGTTCTAGTGATGGCCATTGTTTACGACTTTTATTGATTATTGTCTTTATGGGATGTACATATACAGGTATGTGAAGATTATTGGTTATTGAGGGATTCCTGAAAGGGTGGGAATACATGGGCTATAAATAAAAAAGATGATGATAGATCAATCATTTCAAATGGAATTGATATCAACGAACTGAATAAAGGAGAGGCTGGAGAAATCGTTGTTCATGGCTCCAAAAATAGGAGTCATGTATGGCCAACAATGGGATTTTCACACTAAACATTTAGTTAATTGAACAATAAGCTTAATTGTTTATTAGGTTACACGGCGTTAGGCATTTTAATTCCGATTTTGATCCCCAAAAAGAACTGTGGATCTTTCACAAACGTATACACTAAACTCAAAAACTCAAATGAACGCCGTACGGAACATGATAATGCTTTGTGTTACACGGCTAGTTAAATAGACGGATAAGAATGCACTTCTTTTTTTTTTTTTGGCAAGATGTTTAAATAAAATATAAGAGGGAATGGGGGGGGGGAAGGAGGCTTAGCATTAATAAGTAGACATCGCCTATGTTTTGGAGAGCTATTTTTTACACTTGATGCAGCTCTACTCTATATATATACATATATATGTACGTATTATTGAACCATCAATTTCTCCTCAGATAAGCTAAGTTAGTTGGGTCCCACACACGTGCACCAAAGTGTGAATGCAATTTAATTACTTTTGTGTGACGTCATTCTTATCTTTTTCACAAAAAGTTTTCGAGATACAAAGTCTAGCATAGTAGAGATTCCACTTGAGTTAAAGTACACGACTGCGTGGATATATACTAGCGAAGACCAAAGAAGCACGACTGACCGTGGATACACCAAGAGTATTATAAATGTAGTTAATCAGCAAAGCACAGACACTTGCGATTGAGCTAACAAGTGCACTCAACTGAAATGGGGATTCAACATGAAATGTCGCAAGTGTAATCATAATTGGTGAAATTAATATAACACGAAATGTTAGTCAAAAGGTTCAAGTGGACATCAAATGCGCAAAACGGTCTTCTTTCATTCTTTATTTCTGCTATTTTGAAATAACTCTATTTTAAAAGGAAATTAGAGTGAGTCCTATTTAAATCATTCAGTTGAGAACGAGAAAAGTCGTAAATGTAAAACCTGCGACAATGCGACTTCTCAAACAATTGAAACCGAAATTTGCAAATTTAAGATGGGTCAAAAATCCTTCCCCTACGCGTTAGCATGATTCGAGAGACAGGGGAGCAATTCAATGATGTTGTTACATTGACAGATACATTCAGTATCCTAGATCCAAGCACCAATATCGAAATCATCATCACCCCCATTTACATGATCAAATTACAATCAATAATTGATCTAATACCGAAACAAACATCACTCCAATCGCATCAGAGCCTATTATCAGAGCTCTCAAACGACAAGAGTACCAAATCTGTAGTCGAACCTGTTATGCATATTTTTAAGAGCAGTACATCAAGACTACGACGCAATGGATATTGGTTGTGTAAGTTGAAATTTGGAATCGATGACAAGTTTAACCACTGGGGAGTGGTGTTTCCCATGATGGATGTGGGTACCACAGGTGGTACTTATTTGGGCGTTTTCAAAATCAATGGACCTGTTGCGGAAGATAAGAGGGCGGGTGAATTGTATCGTGTCGCTAATGAGGCAGATTTGATAAACGTTGGAGAGGAAACGCCAAAGTTTGAGGAGAATACTGAGTCGACTATGGCGTCCGATGATGCTATAGAGTCATTTTCAATGAAACCGCCAATATCAATGGAGACAAAAAAGGGCAATTCACACAATGTCGAACACGACACCAATGATGCTAATAATGCACTCACTTTACCCAATTTTACATCGCCTTCAAAGCGCGACGAAAGTCAAGATCCACTTCAATTCCTAAATAATCGATACTACCATTCACTATACTCGTTGAATGAACCACTAAGTTACTTCCCCAAGGCTTCATTAACAAGATTCAAGAATCTTTGTCATGGCGATGTTGATTCGGTTGCTTCTATTCTTGATTTGTTGATTTCCAATATGGAAAAGTTTGATTCACGATATGATGGGAAATCAAATGGTGAGTTTTTCTTGCATGACAAGGATGGTGGCGACGTGGCTAATTGTGAAATGTTGCATCAGGAGAAATTAAAACAAAGAGTTGGATTTACTGTTAGGAGGGAGATGGAAAGTGGTGGTGAGATGGAGAAGGAAAAACTGATCATACTAGATGGGATTGATAATGATAAATTACAGAGGCTAATGCTAGAGTTGAAGGTACGCGAAGCTCAATTACAACTTATACTTTTGTTTGAAGTTTTCCAAAATTGGAATATCAACGAAGATGATTTCTTGAGCCACAACTTACAAAAGTTAAGTCAAATGATGTTGAAACAAAGTCAAGAGCAAAAGAAGGTGAGTCTTGTTCGAATTCGCAAAAGGAGGAAATTACAAAAGGACAAGGGGAATGAAGAAGAAGCAGAAAGTAAAAAGAGAAAACGTGTTAAACCGACAACGTTGCTGGATCAATCCACTTTGAATGGGATAAAAAATCGGGAGTTTGCTTACTACTTGTACTTGAATAAGTTGATTGATAGGTTGAATTTATGGGAAGTCTTGTTGGCACCTGATAACAAACAAGTTGGTTCGCCGGGTGTGTCTAGCGCCAATGATTCCACTGGTGCTCCTTCATCATCATCGAGTTACGGCTTCTTGGCGTATGTTTTGGTACCTTATTATGGCAAGACATTGCCGGTGTTGATGAAATATGTTATTCTGAATATGAAGAATACTAATATGAAGTTAATCAGTAACCACAAGAAGCAAAAGAAAGCGAGTCAGAAAAAGAAGGGCCACTCTGCGGGCTTTGACAAAGTTGATTCTAATGGCAAAACAAATGGTAATGGGGAAACAAAGAAGCACGGAAATTTTGAAAGAAAACCTTTGTTCAAGAATGATAGTGCAAGTGGTGAATTAATTAAAGACATTTCAATTGCGTCTTTAAAACGATCGAAATCGAGTCTTGGAGGTCAAACATCACGAGAATTGTTGGATAAGCGACAAGTTGATTTGAATTTTAAGCCGCCACATTTGAAAAAGCAAATTAGTTCAAATGCGGATAGCAATGGCAATCAATCATCATCTTCTTCGTTGGCATCGTCGTCGCTTATTTTTGGACAAGCACGGCGAAGCAAGACCTTGGCTGGTGGTGAGACCCTGATGCTGGCTCAGTCAAGACCAGGACCAGAATCGCGATTAGGATCAACTTCAATTGTGAATGTGGCAGAAACGCCAATGAAAGCGGGACAACGAAGCACATTACCGCTTAGAGGTGCTGGTAATGGGACCGTTGGCGGAGGTAATGGTTCTTTGGGTGGAAATATGATGAAGTCAGTGTCACAAATTGAAGCGACACCAGCTAAGCAAAGAATCATAGATTTGGAAATTTTCACACCAATAAGCAAACCCAAATTAAACTCGACCGAAAGCACTGGAACCCGACAAGATCAAGCTACTGATTCCATATTCACCAGTCCCGTAACCGGCGATTATGTAAATGAGAGAAACGGTAGGGCATCGCCATTTTTGAAACCGGGGTCTAGTCTAATGACCCAGCGACTACATTCGGTAGCATCTGGTGCTGTTGGTGGTGCTACCTCTGTGAACCAGGGACAACAATATGATGTGGTTGCGGCAACACCGAAAAAACAGACAACTGACAAAGCACCTTGTGTTATAGCTGTGACGCCCAATGATATGATTGTTGAAGCTACACCGGTACAAAATGAGCGGAAAAGTCCACAACTACAAAAGCTATTAGATGTACAAGCTACCCCAGTACAAGACATCTCCAAACTTCAATCTTCCACAGCTACTCTCATTGAAGCTACACCAAACCAAGGTGCGCAGCAAAAAATTCAGTCTCCCTTTGTTCAACATTTGAATGAGACTGATGTCGAATTCAAGTCGCCGGTTGTGCATAAAAATGGAGCGTTTACAACTCCCTCGGCTCACAAGACCAAGCCCGGTGATGCTATTGCTATTTCTGAGTCACCTATATATAATGCATACGCCACTGCTGGGTTGTTATCACTACGAAACAAAGATGGAGACGGAGATGGCCATGTTGGTGGTGATGATGAAGGTTATGATTCGGATGAAATACTTAATCCCAAAAAAAAGAAAGCTCGGGCTACATATTCACGACGATGAAGATGATATAGAATAATTTCTTCTGATAACTTAATGAATTACAGTATTGCACTATTTTATACTGCGACTTCGCCAAAGAATATACCTCTTGTTATATCTTTAGCATCTTGCTGTTTTAGCACCAATTCAGCCAATGGCTCGCCAATCCTTTGTTTCAACTTGTCCTTGATTTCATCAGATAAACCAGAGTCAACATCAACATCATCCACATCCATGTTATCTCCATTTGCACTAGATTCAACCTTCACACTGAGTTTCCGTAGTATATCAAGCACGGTATTTATCAAAATATCGCGTTCAAATTGTGATTGATTTTGCTCAACTACTGATTTATACCAAATTTTCAAATTACCAACAAGAACCAATTTCAATACTTCATTACCGAAATTTCTCAACCCCAACAATGCACCGTATTGAGTCCCCACCGGTTTAGTTGAATCAAGTAGCGCTCGTAATAAAGTACGCGTTACTCTTGGTCGTAATGTTGAATATGAAGAGCCATGCACTTTGATTATATGTTCGAGTAATATAGCAGCAAATTCACGTATAGTCAATTGATCTCTCAATGCTTCTTGATAATTCTCAGCTGATTTATTAATTATGGGTCCAATACGTTTTGCCAATAATAAAGTCAAGATACATGGCATTAATGCATGGACATAGGGATCAAGGAAAATCGTCTTGTTATCAGCCAATGCCGAAATCACTTCCAACATGGTTGATAAAATTTCAATGTTTCGTAACTCATTGGTGATTTGTTCAGCTACAAATTGAATAAAGTAGGGAACCAATTGATGTAAACCAGGATCAGATTTCAATGATGTTAAAGCGGCATTTTTCAAACTTTCCTTTTCGGGATCAGTTGAAATTAAAACTTCAACAACTTTATCAAAGTACAATTTCAATTCCTTGGAAAGAACATGCTTGACTAATGGTTTAGTGTCAAATTCTTTATCAGTTGGGTTCTTATTCTTTGATCCATCTTCAGTACCATCCTGTCCATCAACTCCCGAGGCAGAGTTACTTCCCAATGTCAAGATGTCATTACCCAAATACGATGAAGTGGCACCTCGTATCGCTGGTGGTAAATTCTTTATATCTGAAGGCAATGGATTTTGAGGAACCATAGGCTGAACCCCTTCAATAGCCAACCAGTGAGCAGTGAAATTACATCTTCGTGGCACTTTTGGTAACTCTTGATTAATCAATTTCTCAAATTCAATTTCTTGATCATCGAGATAATACAATGTTTGACCACCAGCTCCAACCATTGTTTCTTTGAAATTTATTGGTTGTGAATTATCGTAACCGTATAAAGGCTCAACATTGAGGATTTTCAAAGCATAGTCAATATCACTAGTCATCAATAGTTTTCTTTTGGAATGGCGCATGAATTTGATTGCCAATTCTAAGATCTCATGGATACGATATTCGACATCCATTGCTAGGTTTTTGGCGGCTTCATCAGGGAGATTGATCCCTAAAGAGTCTGCTGAATCTTTGACTGTATCATATGGTGACCATAACGAGTGTGATAGCGGGACTCTTGCGTCCATGATTGTAATGATGTGGGTTCGGGTGGGAAGAGTTGGTTTGTGTATAGAAGTGGTGGATTTGTTTTTTTTTTTTCTTTTTTTTTTTAGTTTCCGCTTTTGCTTTCTTTTGCGACAACACAATATGAGAAGTTGAAGTACCATTCCAAATTCATTATATCATACTAGACCATCTCTATTTACATTGATATTAGGTATTAATAAAGTCTATAAAAAATAACGCTGCTTTACATGCTTCTCCTCATCGCTTTGCTCTCCCTTTCTAATCAAGTAACCTTGGATTAGCATCGGTCACCTTTTTAGTTACACTTCTATAATCAACATTCTCTCTCAAATTTTGAAACTGTGGGACATCAATGGCAACTTCATTTTCGAAATGAGGATCTTCTTCAACTGTAATTCTTGAAACTTCTTTGTATACATTGGCGTCTCTAATCCAACCTCTAATGAAGTTAATACAAGCTCCATTATGTTGCATATAATTCTTGTATGTTTTAATAAGCGACAAGTACAAACCCAATCTTTCTTTTGTTTTGTAATTTTCAGAAAACGCAGTTGCTGCTCGAAGTGCTGACCAATCGGCATTGGCAATGTATTTGTAGTGTTCAGCATCCAATTTAGCCAACAAGTTATTCCATAATTGCAAAATCTCTGGTACTGAGTAATCAACTTTGCCTGCTTGTTTCAAAATAACACGATGAGAAATAATACTCTTGTCGACATTGAATCTTTCAAAAGCATCAATTACATCCTGAACCAAACTCTTTTCTGTCCACTGCATATTCGAGATCAAAGTATTTAAAAACACCTCATCAATATTGGGTGACTTGGCGAATATCAATTTCAAAAGTTTAATTGATTCTTCATTTGGTTCAGGGTACTTATCAAAGAATAATTTAAACAAACCAGCATTGATTGTGGCCAGCTTGGACGAGTTTGTAGCAGCACTAGTCTCACCATAATGAGCTGAAATACGACTCCATAAATCAACAACTTCCTCCATTGAGTCACCAGCGTTGATACAATTTTCCAAAAATGAAACCATATAAGGAGCTTTCAAAATAACAACATAAGGTAATGAATCAGCACTATCAACTGCCTTGTCAAAGAATCTCTTGGCAATAACAACATCTTTACATTGTCCAATAAATGATAAATGCAATTGAGCCAATCCTCCCAAAATCGATTTCTCTGCTGGTTTTTGTTCATACAATGTCATCAATTCTTCCAAAGCATCCAACCCTCTAGCATGATCACCTTCCATAATGGCAACTTGACCGATTCGGTCGGACAAGAATGGATGTACTGGTTCATTTTCATTAACACTCATGTTATAAATCAGTTTAATTTCTTCATAAGTGAATCTCTTTGTCTCATAGGCCACTTGAAGCACGATGGATAACACATCATGACTCAAGTATAATTGTCCTACACCATTGTCATTCGACTTTTCCGATTGACTAACTCCATTTTCCCATAAACTCATAATCTCGGCATTCAATTTAAATTGTAATAGTGTTCCAAATATCTTGAATAATATACGACTTGACAAGACATTGTTGAAGTCTCCAGCTGCAACTAACTCCGTTAAGTTTAATATAGCAGTTTGATAAATGACATCTTCCTTAAAAGCACTGGCTTGATCCTTGTCTCTATTTCTCGAATTACCCAATCTGGTTTTTCTCAGCGTTATTGTGGCGCTATACAAATTTGCCGCATACCTGTATAAATCCTTTTCGGACATCAGTTGTCTAAATTTTTCATCCTGGATTAAATTGGAAATCTCTTCAATATCTTTGTAAGTGGATGCATTTCTCGAACTCCAATTATTGGTATAATTGGGTTGATGATGTCTATGTTCATAGTAAGGGAATTTCTCTTTAAATTCAGCAGTGAGTGGCTTTTCTTGGAATGAAGACGACAGTAAGGTGCTGCCAGCTGTTGCAGAGGTGGTTGAGTTGTTTCTGAAAAAAAGCTTTGAGTCGAGTGGAGAAGGCTGTGCCGTGGTGGAGGAAGTAGTTGTGAGTGGTACACTAGATCCATTTTTGGCTAGTTTGATCTTCAGAATCAATGAGGGACGTAACCCTTGGGAAGTATTTATTAATCTAAACATCGTGTGTTTTGCACTAGTATTCAAGGGCGAAGATTTACTGGTGTTGAACTCCTGAGTAGTTTATATATAAAAGGCTTTTGTTTGATGGGATGCGTCGTATAAATTTTCTTTTTGGTGGACAGAGAGAGACAGAGAGAGAGAGAGTTTCTTTTTCTTTTTCTTTTTCTATTGCCACTTTTTATATACAGGAAACACCAAATACAAAGCACAGAAAACAGGTGATATACAGCACAATCTATGAAGTACACACACAATCAACAATCATCATCGTCAGCCACTCTTTGACTGTCTTCCGTATAGATCACCCAATCCATGTGCACCGTATATACCCCTTTTCCCGATAAGCTCCTTTCTTTTTGTGAAAAGTACGCGATATGACTCAACAATTTCCAAAGCAAATTAGATCTGTGTTGGGTCGCCTCTTATACAATAAAACGAGTGCACAACAGAAACCCATTCTATCACTATACACTAATTGAAATTACTAACCTACTACTGATTGAAATGATAAGACCTCTTTTGTACTGATACTTTTAGATAGCTCTTGACCTTTCCTGCCCTTTTGTGTTTGTTTGTGCACAAGAGTAGCAAAAGGTAGCGATAGTATCGCTACCATATTACTTTAGCCTTTTTTTTCTTTTTTAGGCAGCCTTCCCTCATCTGTTGTAAAACACCTTGCTTGGAACTCTTACTATACCAAAGCAAGTACTTTTCCTGTCATCACATCGACAAAAAGATAGACAGAGAAAGAGAGAGAGAGAGAGAGTGTGTGTGTGTGTAATAGTATAATGCTGGAAAGTGCTAACAAAACCAATCTGGGCATCAATACTAACCAATCAAGTACTAAAGATTCAAAAGATGAAGTTTTGAGAAAACGACGTGAGCAATTGGCAGCATGGAGGGCGAAAAAGCAACAAGATACTAAACAGGTATCAAAAGCTCCGCTTCATGATTCCCCCGAGGCTAATGACCCATTAGATGCAGAGAAGAAGCAAAGACAACAAAGACTTGAACAATGGAAAAAGTCACGTTCTCAAAAGGATGGCAGTTCCACACCACAAATTAATACAGGAAGTACCAAGATTAAGATCTTGAAGAAACCATCAACAGCACATCACAAACCACAATCTCGGCTCAAAAGAAGGATTGATGAATTCGACAACGATGCTGAGGAGAATCAACAAAAGAAGTTGAAATTTGTGACACCAAAATCTACTTTTGGTATCGTAAATAATCCCAGCAACGTACGACAACTGGAAGTTGAAGAAGAAGATGAATTAGATGCTTTCATGAAATTGATTGATACAAACGATAATCAAGTTGAGGTTAATGGAGCTGTACCAGAAGAATTCACCAACTCAACAGACGACGAAAGTATTGAGGAGGAGGATACAGATTTACAGAGTTTGATAGACTTAAAGTTGGCCAAGCTTAATAACACCACCAAGGAGTTGAAAGATATTGACCATTCACAAATATCTTATTTATCGTTCAAAAAGGACTTTTACAAAGTACCCTTTGAATTACTGTCAATGTCTGAGGATGAAATTAGCTTGTTGCGAATGGATCTTGATGATATTCGAGTCAAGGGGAACAATGTTACACCACCATTTACTAAATGGTCCCAATTGTTATTACCGGAGAACATTATATCCGTAGTCAATGACAAGCTTCGATTTGACAAGCCCTCGCCCATACAAGCGCAAGCTATTCCAGTCATCTTATCAGGAAGAGATTTTATTGGAGTTGCCAAGACTGGATCGGGCAAAACACTATCGTATGTCATACCAATGATGCGACACATTCAAGAGCAAGCACCACTGGCTAGTGGAGATGGTCCTGTTGCTGTGATACTCAGTCCTACCAGAGAATTGGCGCTACAAATTGAGCAAGAGGTTTTAAAGTTCGCCAAGGCACTTGACAAACGAGTGACGTGTTGCTATGGCGGATCAAAGATCGAAAACCAAATCAGTGATTTGAGAAGAGGTGTTGATGTAGTTGTAGCCACACCAGGAAGAATGATTGATTTATTAGCTGCTAATGGGGGTAGGGTCACCACCATGAGACGTACAACCTTTGTTGTGTTGGACGAAGCTGATCGAATGTTTGATTTGGGGTTTGAGCCTCAAATGAAGAAGATTCTTTCACAAGTGCGACCGGATAGACAAACTATATTATTTTCTGCAACTTTTCCCAGGAAATTGGAGATTTTAGCCAGGCAAATCTTATCCGATCCAGTGGAGGTCATTGTCGGTGGTGTTGGTGTAGTTGCCAAAGAAATCAAACAAAACATTGTGCTTTTAGATCTGTCAGGTGATAAATATTTTGAGGAAAGACTCAAGATGCTTCGTGAACACGTGGAAAAGCACATTAGTGCAAACCAGGCTAGTAAAATACTAGTATTTGTCGAGAAACAAGCTGACGCAGACAAATTAGTTCTCAATTTGATTAGCAATGGTTTACCTTGTGTGGCTATCCACGCAGGTAAAGAACAAATTGATCGAAAGTACGCCATTAAGGAGTTTTCAGCTGCTGATAGCGGTGTTAATATTTTAATTGCAACATCTATTGCCGCTCGAGGGCTTGATGTGAAGAATTTGGGGTTAGTGGTAAATTTTGATCCTCCTAATCATCTTGAAGATTACGTTCATCGAGTAGGCCGTACAGGAAGAGCTGGTGCCAGTGGAGTTGCTATAACGTTTGTCTCGCGGAACCAAGAGAGGGAAATCAATGTTTTGGTGAAGGCGTTGAGGTTGAGTTCTAATGAAGTTATTCCTGAGTTGCAAACAATTGCTGATTCATTTAACCAAAAAGTCAGGTCCGGAGGTGCTAAACTAGGGTTTGGGTTTGGTGGGAAAGGATTGGATAATCTTCAAGAAGTTCGGGATAACAAACTACGGATGGAGAAACAAATGTATGGTGAGGAAGCAGAAGACAAGGAAAAGCAGAAGGAGAATGGTTTATCGACAACTAAAACCAAAGAAGGTTCACCAGAATCTACCATGACCCTCCCTTCATTTGATATTGTTGAAGGTAATTCACCTGAAACTGCTGGACCTGACAAGTGTAAATTTTTTTGTCGAATTACAATCAATGACTTGCCACAAAAGGTTAGATGGGATGTCGTTCAACGAGAGCAACTATCCAAGGTTATCGAGGGTAGCAGAACATCAATTACCACAAGGGGCAAATTTTATCCACCAACGCATAAGTTCGATGCGGATAAGGATACCGAACCAAAACTTTATCTTTTGGTTGAAGGATTGACTAGGAAATCAATTGAGGATGCAGTATCACTCATCAAAGAGAGAATGTTGAAGAGTATTGAGTCTATGGCTGCTGATGATCGTGGTGCTGCGTCTGGCAGGTACACTGTATAGAACGACTGTGTAGTGGAGAATGCACGCTGAAGTATGGTTGCAAAATAATCGACTCTATTGGGGGGTTTTTAGTGGATTATCGCTGTTTTTCTGTATGGAAAAGCGGCGATGAAAATAAATCCGCACAGAATTTTAGATTTAGTGTTTTGAGCTTTTAGTGCCGAGGAAAAGGTAGCATATTTCCGTTTGTTTGACTATGCAACTGACCTCATGGTGTTGACTACTGCTCAGTGTAGCTATCGAAGTTACATGAAGGGGACCGATATGGTCAGTGGTATATACATCAAAGCTATAGCTGGTTTTATTGAGTAGAAGATCAAGTATCAAAGTCACATGACAACGATGAGACAGTACTACATTCTCTATTCATTCAGTATGGTTTTCCTCTCTTGTAATTCTTGAATTCAGGTTATTGAACATAGACGTCTCTCCGAACAAGGCCATTGATAACTTCTCTTGCTGGCTAAGTATATCTCCGCTCGAGTAAAGTGTTGTAATCAAATTTCAAAACCCCACATTATTTTGCTTTCTTTTTTGCATACTCGGTTAAATTGAAACCAGTGCGAATATAAATTCCATCATTGTATAAAAGGGAGCTAAAAAGTATTTTATTATTGACAAAGAGAAACTATACAAAAGCAACAATATCTTACTACCGCCTGCCAATATGCCATTTGATCCAAAGTCCTACGAGAATTACGAGTTCTTTACTGTTACCACTCTTAGTAAAGGTGTTGCACATGTTCAATACACCAACCCAAAGACTCTTAACGCCTACACTAATCAAAACTGGAAAGATTATGGTGAAATCTTGACTAGATTGGACAAGGAAGATGACATTCTTGTAATTGTCATTTCATCTGGTGTTCCCAAATCATTTTCATCAGGATTGAATATGAAGACCGCCATGGAAATGAGCAAAAATACACCAAAAGATGATAAGGAAAGATACAACTTGTATCATGACTACATTAAAGATTTCCAAGATGCTTGTACTGTTCCAGCACGTATTAACAAGCCAACTATTGGTATTTTGAACGGTATTAATTACGGATTAGCTCTTGATCTTGCCAGTGCTTACAGTATCAGAATTGGAGTTGAAGGTGCTCGTTTCTCTATCGCTGAAGTCAATATTGGAATTTCTGCTGATATGGGATCGTTGCAAAGAATGCCAAGAATCACCAACAATGCTTCAAAACTTATGCAACACGGTTTACTTGGAGACGTTTTTGATTTGAAAGAGGCTGTTGAGATTGGGTACCTTAGTACTACCGTTAAATCGGTTGAAGAAGGTATCAAATTAGCTGGTGAATGGGGACACAAGATGACGCAATTCCAAAGATGGGCCATCACTGGTACTAAGAAGCATATTCAAGATATTTTGAATGGAACCACTCATGAACAAGGATTGACTGATATTCGTGAACACAATGCTGAGAATTTCACCCGTGGTACAAAGTTATAGATATGTAGCTTTTTGAATAGATTGGCTTTGTTTACTTTAGGCTCTGGTTTTCGTATACACTTTGTTGTTGTAACTCACTATGGATGTTATGATTAATTGGTAGCGTCTGGTAATTTCTCTTTCTTTTTGCAATCCCGAAGAACCAACGAAAAATTGTTTGGAAAATTTTCAAAGTTCAAAGCAGGACAAAGTCATATACATACTGACGACTAAATGGCACACGTGTTGAGATATGGGTCAAGGCAAAGGGAGTTTTTGCATAAGATTTCTCGTAACTACTCATCATGTGCCATAAGTGTCAGCGATACGGTTACTCGTATTCGAGATACCCTGGACTCCCATTCATCAACCACAAAAACCATAGATAAGAATATACATACAAGAGTACCGTCCAAAAGTTTAACAGAGTCGTATGAACTTAGCTCAGTATTCGCATCCAATGTACAACAGACGAGAGAATTACAAATCAAGAACGAGTTGATCCATTTGATTGAACGAAAAAGTTTTGACAAATTGGTTAGCTTGTTGGAAACTTGGTCCCTTCATGACCTAGATGGCATGGTTAAAACATTGGGTAGGGATTCAATCACCCGGTATTTGAGATTGATAATCAAAGAGAATAGGAAACGGCATGTAAACAAGTTTAACCTTTCGCCAATTCAAAAATCGAGTAAAATACAGAGTATGATACAAAAGCTGACACATACGAGTGATTTCCATGTTGGAGACAAGTTAACAGAACAGATAAGAAATGTTTATCGAAATTTGATATACAATAATCGAAATGAACATTTTTACAACAAGGAAAAGTGTCAGAATATATACAGTGGAGACAATCTAACTGGATACAAGTTGACTCCAAACGATTATGAAAATTTGATGCAACTTGAGTTGGGAAACTATAAACTTGATTTGGCATCGAGATGGTTTTACCTTTTTCGTAAAGAATATGGTGATCAATGGAAGCTAATGATGACGCCAAAGTTATGGACATTGGCATTCAAAATTGATGGCATGGGAGATAATAGATACTGGACAATCAAGGGAACTGACTTGTCCAGTTTTTACAAAAACCCACTTCGATCAAAGTTCAAGCCAGGGATGAATATGAATTTGATGGATGTACAGTACGACCTTCAAGAACTTGATTTGGGGTTTCATTCAGCTGTCATTCAGTCGCTTGCTCACGCCGGCCGTATAAATGATGTGAAATCCTATGTACTGAGGATTTGGGGCGTTGATGAGAATGGCAAGTTGATGCCATCGTTCACAAGTATTAGCCGGGAGAGCCACTTGTACCCAACTATAGATCTCATAACTGCAATATTTGTGTCTTTGGCATACAATGGTGAGTTTTATTCTGGAATAAAGTATATCAATGCATTTCAGATTGCCTATGGTGATATAGATGCTACAAATGGTAACAACAAAGTGTTTTGGGAACAAGTATTCAAATGGGCCAACATTTCCACCATGCTTGAGGAATCCCAAGCGTTAAAGTATTTCTTGACAAAGAGCAATTACTCAAGGGGGAACAATGTCGATCTAAAAGATGCGCAGAATGATGCCAGCTTCGATTATGAAGGATATTTGCAATTCATTAAAAGCTTAAAATCTGAAAGGGTGCAAACATTTGATCAGTTGTGGAGGATTGTTCAAAATGAAGAACAATTGCCATTTTCCAATATCATTTACAAGACGTATTTGGATGTATTGAAGGAACAATCGGTTGAGCAAAAGTTGTTTGATTACTTGTCAAGTCTTTTAAAAGAGTACAAGAGACACTACATTGGACCCAATTCATTTACGAGCCGTTCCGGATTGGGCTTTTACCCAACCAACGGGAAAAGCAAATCAATAAGAGTATTATATAAAGAAGCTTTGAAAGCGCTAGTCGAGATAAAGGGAACCACGACGTACTTGGCCCAGATCAACCCATTGATTGAAAAATGGAGTCTTGATGAGTCAATGAAGAAGGAATTAAAAACTTGGGCTGAGTCAAAGATGCCAATTTATAGAAAGGATTTGGAAGCTAAACGTGAAGAGTTTATGAATAACTTGGCTCAAGATGATGAGTCCTTGTTGGAACTTATGTAATGGCATGAGGATAGAGTATAACGATTGAAATGAAAGAAGATTTATAGCTTTATGTGCTTGATTTTATGTAGAATGAAAGCTCCAGCATATTTCTCAAATAATAAAAGGGCGTGTAACTTCGCGAAAAAAAGAAAAAAGCTCCACGTAACTGGAATTGAAATTGAAAAAAAAAAAAATGAGTGTTCCAACTTCAGCAGTGTAACAACAACAACTACCAAATAGATCCCACCAATAAGATACAATGGCCGCCGAGGGTGTTGAAAAACTCACAGAAATTCCAGTTGAATTCTTCAAAGATGGATCAGCATTCATTAAGAAATGTCAAAAACCAGACCAAAAGGAATATTTTAAGATTATTAGAGCTGTTGGTATTGGTTTCGTCATGATGGGTGTTGTTGGATACGCTGTGAAATTGGTTCATATTCCAATCAGATACTTAATTGTATAGAGATGAGGAGGGTTAGAAAGAGTTATGAATTAGTGGTGATTTGACTTAGTGTTGATTAGAAAGAGGAATTAAGTTCATCAGTGATGGATTAAACGGAGATCGAAGCTCAGTGATTGGGAAGGGGAAGAGAGCCTTGGATTTTTGTATAAAAGCTTTGAATGTATTGTTCAATTTTGAAATGAGAATGGGGAGTGCAGTTTCAGGTGTCTAAGTTCTCTGAGTGTGTGAGTTTTGGAATTTTGTTGAACGCCGAAACAATTGTAGAATCGATTCAACCAAGAATGTACAAAACCTTTGGTAACTTTCGCTCATAATATAGTAACTTGTTCCTTGTTAAGTGCATTATATACGATGTACTTTATTGACTTCTTTGAACATTTATTTATCTTGTTGTCGCAACATACTTTTCTCGACACAATCTCATCTCTAATTATGGAAAAAAAAATTGAATTTGCAGAAGTTAATTTCACACCCAAAACCACCACTCTCAACATAGGTTAACTCATTTCCAAAATGTCTCAAGCTTCCAACTTTGTTAAAAAGTTAGCCTCCAATGACAAACCAACAAGAGATGCCGCACTTGAATCTCTCAAGAAATTTCTTATTTCTAAATCGTCCAAAACATTTTCAATATCACTACTCGATGCAGAAAAATTATGGAAAGGGTTATACTATTCAATGTGGTTTTGCGATCGGCCAAAAGCTCAAGAACGTTTAGCGGAAAACTTGGGAAAATTGTATCTGGAAAACATCAACTCAAATGAAGTTTTTCTTCGATTTGTTGAAGCATTCAATTTGATCATGATTAAAGAATGGAGTAGTATTGATCAATGGAGAATAGATAAATATTACTTGTTGATTAGACGAGTGTTGAGACATAACTTTAAGTATTTGAAACTGCATCAATGGGATGAAACTTTGGTTAACGACTGGGTTGATGTTATGCGTCGAACGATTTTGAGTGGAGATGCCAAAGTACCTGTCGCTTTACCATATCATTTGTGCGATATCTACTTGGATGAGCTTCAGTTGATTTTGTTTGAAGAATTGGAAGAAGAAGAGTTGGATAAGGAGGATCCAGGGTATTTGCAAAAATATGAAAATTTGATGAGACAAAAGATTGAGATTGCTGATGGTGTACCGGTATTGAAGCTAATAGGTCCATTCCAAATCTTGAATAAGGAGGCGAAATTGAAACCATTGAGGGAGAAGTGTAAAGAGGACATTTTGGATGATGAAAGATTGGTTGATTGGGCGGTTATTGAAGATAAAAGTGATTCAGACCTGGATGAAGAGGACGATGGGGTTGCGGAGAAAGATGATGATGATGAAGAGGAAGAGGAATGGAAAGGTTTTTAGAGAGTGTATTAATGTGCATAGTGATATGATGGCTACATTGTAAATTGAGCGTTTGATCTCCGCGCATTGAAAAATTATCTTCACCTTTTACGAAACAACCTTATGTCGAAACAAGATAACAAGGAGTTGAACCCTTATATACCAAAATATATCATCTCCAAACCATGGTATAATGAAAAGGAAGCTGCTTCCACTGATCCATCCGAAGGTCAAACGGACTACCTTTCCCATCAAAGAAAGACATCGGAAATTGTTGATCATAGCTTGCCACAAGTTGGCCAAGGGATCAATGATGAAAGGCAAAACGGTGTACGAAATGCATCAAATGATGAGAATTATGATACCAAAAGAGATCGATGGTTTGGTTACTCGACTGAAGAATGGCTAGCTAAAGTAAAGAATTGGAATGAGAAGAACGACGTTAAAGTCATCAATGCTCGACACAAAATAGATGATGATAATGATGACTCCGATGACACTGATTATGAGTTGGAGCTAAATGAATTAGGACTAGATAAGAAAGATGTCATGCAAAATATCAAAGAAGATCCCATGGAAAAGATGTTGCGTGATCGTCAAGATGTTCCAGCATACATCCACAACATCACTTCAAGATTGGATGCCAAGATACGAATTGAGTATGATCCTAAATCGCGACTTGCTAAAGACCCAACAAAAGGGATCTTGAATGATAAGAATCAGTTTGTCAAGAAATTGGAAGGTGATGCTAAGGATTTGAAAACATTGCAAGCTTTTGCTTGGGATTTGAACAAAAAAAATGAACAACAGAGGTTAATGAGCCAAGTTGAAGGGGCTGGTGCTGGTGCTGGTGCCATTGATGAGACGGGTGCTAATGTGAATGTGACTGATGTGAATGATAGTCTTGAAGCCAATCCAACGTTGATGCTAATGAGGGAAAGGGAACAGAAGGAAGCGGCAAAACAAAAGTCGATTGCTAAACAAAGAAAACTTTTTGAGATGTATGGAGGTGGCGACGAAGAAACAAGCATAAAAAGTCGAAACTCATCAGATGGGAAGTGAATGGCAATTGTTCTTATGGTATTATCCACTTTTGCCAAGACTTTAATCGAATATGTCTGTTACCCTCAAGTACTTCCAATATGGAAATTTCTTTAGCTGCTTCCAATACTAATTCAACATACTTTCCATCATGTGTGAGAACTTTGAGCCTATTAAACTCAACCAAAGCTTTCACAGCGAGTTTGCCATCAGATTTGTCGAACAATGACCGAAGGTAAGTATCCTTGCAAAGATTTTCCGTGGAGAAGTAATATTGCAATTGTTTTTTAATCTTTGCCTTGAGGGTATCCCTTTTGTTTTCTTGTGATATTGGCGTTACCAATTGGGGCAGCAGATGTTGAAGAAGTGGCAAATGCAGATACATTGGCATACCATAAACCACCATGGGCTGTTGTGGCGAAAGTATTCCTCCTGGGGATTGGGGGAACATTGATGAATTCGACGATGGTATGAGAATAGGAGAAGGTAGTGATGTCGACTCAACCAGTGATTGATCTTCTGCTGAATGAGTGAAGACCCCTAAATCTGGCCTAAAGTTGTACAATGATGTTGTGGCTGTAGCTGCTGTTGTCCATATATTTGATTGTGACTTGACAAGTGATTGGCTATCGTCATCTGGAATTTTGTATTTGAACATCCCATTACCACCTTTTATGTCTCTTGTTCTAGGAAGTGATGGTTTTTTGATTCTAACCGTTTTGCCAACTTCAATGAAATGGTTCAGTTTATTTGTTATTCTTGCAGCCACTTTTGGTTGTGGTGATTCTAGGGACAACGCATCATTTGATGGTAGAGTCGCAAGAGATTGCGTTGTTTCGATAGCTGATTGCAATTGCAAAAGAGGAATGACCAACGTACCGACTTCTGTGTCTTTCTGGCATCTTGATATTTCGGCTGCCACTTTTTTAGTCTCTTGTTTCGGTACCAATGTATTCAAATCCCAGGCATTTGTAGGAGGAGGAGGAGCAGGAGTCAACCGTCTTATGTTTGCCATCTGATAATGAAATATAGTGTTTCTTTTGTACTTGTTAGCAGGAGTTTTGAATATATATGGGTATGCAGTTGTTACAACTAAAGCACTGAGAAATGCTGCTACAAAATAAATAAAAAAACTAGTTGGTTGTAAAAATTACAAAACTAATCTTCATCTTGAGCATTGGAGAAGTGATAGTATTACACTAGTTTTCTGTTCTGTTGGTCGTTGTTATATATTCAGTGATACCATGGATGTGGAACTAAGAAGGTAGAAGTTTGACAACAATGTTTGAGGATGTGAGTTGTGGAGTTAATGGAGATCTTCAAAATGAGGGTTTGACAGTCTAGGTTTGAAAGAGAAATAGTCTTCATGGCAATTGTCAAAACTGTTTTCGTTCACGAGACTGGTGTGTCAATGGTTTGAGATGCTTAATCGTGGAGTTCTACATGGTTTAAATTGGTTAGTGAAGGCTTAGACTTGGCACGTTGCACAAAAGTAGTGAGTGGGTGCCAATAAATAAGTGTCTTGTGAGCGAAAATTGTTTCAATAGAGAAGGAGGAAAAGGGAAAAATTGTGGATGCTTAGATTTGCCAAAGTTAATCCAAGGCGAAAATTCATACACTAAACTGTAAAGTCAGATGAATCAGGCTTGGTTCAAAGCTTCCACCACAGGTTTTGGCTTCAAATGGTGCAAAGAGGGAAAGAAATGGTTATAGGTTTTTGAGAAAAAGTGAACTAAAGAAAAAGAGGCCCACATGGGCCCCCAAATAATTACACAAAGCAAAAACAAGAAAAAACATCAAAAAGAATATCAAATATGTAACGTTGATAATAAATTGATTTCAGTCACACGATCATAGACACTTTGAAAACAATCATTTTGCTGAAAAAGGCAGTATCTTTCAATTACATGATGTAAGGTTGGTCGATTTTTGTCATGGAGAACTATAGCTAGTGACTCTTTTGAAGTGTGGTGTCAATGAAATTGAGACATATGAAGAAAATATTTTGGTAAATTATGAAAGAACTCCTTAATGCAAGATATTGAAGCACACACATACGCACATTGCATGGAGACTTTTTCACAGGAACTTCTCTAAGCTAAAATTAAGAGCTGATAGGCAAACATAAACCGTCGAAGATATGAACACGAGGCGACATGTGGTGTCAGTACTAATGCTCACGTGTGCTTAGGGGCGTGTGTGTCTATTGTATTCCCCACTTATATGCAGTCTAAAGTACACAAACGCAAGGTATTACAAAACGAAAACATTAATTTCAACCCTCGTGGGACCTTTAACAAAAATACGAAATGCATTTGTTATATCTGACCAAGGTGATATATATATACAAGAGAAAGTAATTCTACTTTGTATTTCTAGATTTACAATCTATGTAATCTGCAAATACAAAACTAACCCCATTTACCATAAACTATACACACATACCTCACTATTTAATTACACACTAGTCTAACTCCTACTTTGTGACTCGATAATACGATTTTGCAACTATACATCACCTTTAAATGTCTTTCCCGTCCCCACCAGTGTTAAAAACTACCATCATTCAGTTGAACAAAGAGCTAGATTCTGATGGTAATAATAACAACTATGAAATATTGACAAACAACTACAATAATAATCCCCTGGACAAGAGTCCGATTGGCAATAGTGATGATTCGATGCCAACATCACCAAATTTGGAGGCATTAGGTCCTAGCAAGAAAAAGAGAAGAAGATCAACAGCAAATATTGACGAGGAAGAGCTAGCTAAAAGGAAGCATGAAACCAAACAATTACATTCAATCATCGAGAAGAGAAGAAGAATCAAGATAAATCGTGAGTTTGAAGCTTTGAAATACTTAATACCAGCTTGCAGGAATTGCAATACTACCCCACCTGATCAAGAGTCAAGCTCATCCACAAAGAAGTCTTCAAATGTGGGAGGTGGTAGTAATGGCAACAAGATTGATGGAATGTACAAGTTGACTATATTGAAAAGTTCAGTTGAATACATTTTGTACTTGCATCACATCATTCAAAAACAGCAGGAGCTTATCAAGAATGATTCAAGTATAAATTTAACCGCGGCAAAGGAATTTAACATCGACTTTGCTAGAATACCACTTGATGTTAACCAATATAGAAATATCGATGTCAATTTCAACTTTAAAACTTTATTGAAAGAAGTGCAAAGTGTTGAAGGGCAGATACAGCGTCGATCCAATGAACCTAAAATGAACAGACCCAGCTGGACTCCGAATCACAACAAAATATTAGAGGAAGAGGAAGAGGAATCACATGAGTTGGGTCATAGTGGTGATGGGGATGGTGATGACAACGACAACGACAACGACAACGTAATCAGCAGCAGTCGTTCCTCAAGTGTTGCGCCATCGCTTCCTTCAATACCTTCTCAAACATCTATATCTGCCACCCATAAACCGCTGCTTCCAACACCTGATTTCACCCCAGATATGGCACCAATATTCACTATGCTCAACAAGTATTCTGATCACAATACCGAAAGACGGAACAGAAAAGCATCATATCCAATCTCACCTCAAACTTTCGCCATACGATCAGCCAATCCTTCTCCGTTCACCAATCCATTGAAATCGACTTTATCAACGACAACGTCACCAAGTATGCGCAACTATGTCAATAAAAACAACTCTAATATTAATTGCACCAATAATAATACGTTTACTTTACCAGATCCTGCTATAACGCCATCGAATTCAACGCCCAGAGATCGAGTGAATGAGGAATCTTCAACTGAAACGTCAAGGAATCGAAACACTCCATCCACAGAAGTTCAAGACGAGGTAATGGAAGATGGAGAAGAGGAACAACTCAATGATAGATATGCTTCGAAGACGTTATTGTCTTTAAGAAAGTCGAGTATTGGAAATTTATTAAATTAGGGTTTGGAAGAGTGTATTTACTTCGTTTTTGTATTTAATCTGTTTAGTGGTGTATCAATAGTGTTTGATTACCAGTACTAGCTTTTCGATAACCACTCTATAATTCTTTATATCAAATTATTATCCGACAAGTATTCTACATACTCATCCATTTTGCTTGGCCACGCTGCCATTTCGTCATAATTTGAAAGCTTATATGGATCTGGGATTATCACTTCCAAAAAGAATAAATAAAACATTGACCATGTATCGAATGTAATGACGGGTCTTGGGTTGCTATTGGATAAAAAATCATACCAATTTTGAGCTCGTTCGTCTATTTTCGCTTTGTCGTCTTCGTTACTATCCGAATTATTTCTGGCAAAATGTACTGAGGTGATCAAGGGTAGCAATAGTTTCCAATACGAAATTGTTAAATCTATATCCAACACTTTTTGATTTTCCGACTCCTTCAAAAACCCAAATGTGAAATCATACAATTGTTTAAAATCAATAACTTCATTGGTTTCCAAGTCCGAGTAGGAGCCTTTATCATGTAACACGTTTTCGTGGAAATGGTTTAAAAACTCGGCCATTGCTTTGACATCATGAACCTCGTAATGTTGCCAAATAGTCAAAAACTTGTCTTTTTTAAATACACCAACCAGCGGTGACTTTAGTAGAAATGCTAAAGTTAGAGATTTCGGATCATCGGGGTCTATACCTAAATCCTCAAGGTATTTTAAAGTACCATCAATATCTATCACTTCCGGATTGTTGGCATCTTTATATTGATCAAATATTGCAATCAAATGCTTGGCAAAGGAAAAGGGGGAAGAAGACTTACCGTTTGATTTGGAGTTAGGACTGGATTTGGATGCATGTTTGGTAAAATAGGCATCAACAGCTTGTTCTAAGTTGTACTTGCTTGCATCCAAGTACCTCCCTGCGGTCGTGGTTGATGTACCTGTCAATTCACAAAATTGATTTTTCAACGCCGATTTGTTAACCTGTTGGAGTTAGTACGGAACCAGATGTAGGTGATGTGGTAGGGTCAAAGCACTATTTTAACATACCATGGCTATGGATGTGCTAACTCCAACTTGAAATGTCCTTTCTGTCTGAAGAGTGAAATTTTGACGTTTTTTGTCAGAGATCGCGTGAAGTGATGTATTTTGAGGAAACTCAAGAGAAACAAACAATCTATACCACACTGTAAAAAACTCACCACTATATTCCTTCAAACAAGTACTAGTATGTTGACATGAATGATGCTGCTTCTAATACATTGTCTTTAGACCAAATACGAAACGTAATTGGATTTCCTTCCCTTGAAGATCTTTCCAGTTCACCTTCTGATATAGATAATGATATACAGATATTACTTGATTGGATTCTGCCGATTATTCCTGAGAAAAGTTTAGAACTTTGTTTTCAGTCAGGTTCCATGCCGCAATCCGTCTCCACTGCAACCAACCTTTTGAGTCCTGTTGGCCAAATGTTGAAGAAAGAAGAAGCTATCGATCCCAAATTTTTGTTGCCAAAGTATGCTGATCCTTCTTATAGAGTCAAGTTGGCCATCAAGAGTTGTTTCAAGAATGAATCCGACCAATCCAAATTTATTGATCTTTATGTCAACTCTGTGAATACAAAATTGAAGGCGTTGCCACAATCGGTTGTTGCTAATTGCTCATTTATGGAGTATATCAACATGATCAAGCTTATGAAGCATCATTACGAAACACACATTGATCATTTCAATCTTTCCAGTCGTATAAATATGGCATTCGCCACAAAATACAATTCGATTCTAACGTCATTCTTATTTGATAATACCAATTTCCGTAATGAATTGCACAATTTTTTTGAAAAATCATTATTCAACAACGATGCCTTTTCAGCTCCCCTTTCATCGTCAATAACATTGAATGTGATTGATATCATATCAACTTTAGTGTCTGTCAATTTGTCGGAATGTCTAAATGAAATTCTCGTGGTTTTATCAATCGAGAAAATTAAGGCGTATACCAATCAATTGTGCAAAGGGGTGTGGGACAAACCATTGTTGGACTCCATTGAATCCTTTATTCAAAATGAAATTTATCCCAACTTTTCTATCATTGTGAGTTACACCACTCTGTCCAATTTGACAGATACAATGAACAACGTATATTTATACGAATTGATGAAAATTGCACATATGGAGTTGACAACATTGAGAGTAGATGAGATTTACTCGCTAGTTTTGGGATATCCAAGTAGCGAAATTGCACTCAAAGAGCTCTACACTTGTTTACTGAGAAATAGAGTCGAGCGACAGGATGTAACAATGAACTCAACAGGGATTTTTTCCTACATGGGAGATATCTCAACTCATGCACAAGCAGAAAAGAGATCCAAATTGGTCGACCATTTTATTCTAAGCTGTCATGAGAACTTGCTTCATGCAGGAGCAAATACGATTGATGTTATTACATCATACACGAAAACAATCAAATCGTTTTTATTGATTGATCCCAGGGGCGTTCTTCTTGATAAAGTGGTGAGACCTATACGTCGATATTTAAAGACAAGGGACGATGTGATAGTGAAGTTGGTTCATGGAATGTTGGATGTATCAGAATCAAACAAGTTGCGAGATTTGGCATTAGAGTTAAACTCCACTGAAAAGTATAACGCAGCAACCCAAATTAAAGATGGCGTCGAGGATTCTTTGGATTTGAATTGGGTACCTGACCCTATTGACGCGTTGCCAGACTTTAAACGAGAAAGAATCAGTGATACTATCGAGTCGTTATTGTCGATTTTTGAGTCAAAGGAAATCTTTATTGAGGAATTTACCAAATTATTTGGCCATCAGTTGATTGCATCAAAGAATTTCAATGTTTCTAGCATTGAGTCAAAGTTGAACTTGCTCAAGTCTAGATTTGGGAAGGACAACTTTACAACGTTGGATATCATGCTACGAGATTTTCACACCAGTAAGCATTTGAACACAAAAGCTTCTCGTGATGTGGCTATCTTGTCGCATCTATATTGGGAGAGTATCCTTGACCAAATTGATGAGGAACGAAAATCGTTCAAATTGCCAGAACCGATTGAGCTGGAGTTTGCTGAGTTCCAGAAATACTATAGTAATCATAAACAAGGCAGAAAATTAAAACTTGTTCCTAGTTTGGGAATGGTAAAACTAAGACTTGACGTGGGTGAGCAAGTGCGTGTTTTTGAAGTGAGCACTGATAAAGCAGCTATCATTTCCATGTTTAGCGGCATCGATCACGACCTCCACATAGAGGATATATCGAAATCATTGAAAATGCCGTTATCTATGGTTAGAGATGGCGTATCATTTTGGGTTGAAAAAGAGGTGATTTGCGAGTTGAGCAAGAAAAGATATATTGCTATTGATGCCATGGAGTCATCACGGGGTAGATATTCCAAGTCACAGTTTAGTGATATCGAAGTAATTGAACCATATGTGATGAGAATGTTGCTGAATATAACGGCACTTAATTATGACAGAGTGAAATCTTTGCTCAAAATGATGGTGCCTAAGGATGAAATTGATGTTACCACTGTAGAGGATGCCTTGTTGCAATCTTACTTGGATCATTTGGTTTCGAGTGGAAGGATCAACTTTACTGAAGGTAATTACAGCTTGTTAAAGGGCGGTTAGCTTATTTGGAGCCACATGGATGTCTTTTTGGCGATACTTCTTATGTAATGTTATACAGTAAAAACTAGTTCTTATGGTCTGGTTTCTTTGGCCAGCGTCTTGCTGGCTTAATTTCATCTGGCATATATCCCGGTACTTTGATCCCCCAGTTTCTCTCCAAATTCAACAGTACATCCCTGATATCAAGTTTATCCAACTTCCGATGTTTGGCCAAATTACAAGAAAATCCCATAACACTGCGAACGAACTCATCAGCCAAGTCCAAAAACAACTCCTCGACATCGTTGTCCACTGAGGGCTTTGTGTCTCCTTGATCAATGGATAAATTAGTTATGAGTTCATTCAATTTTCGTTTAGTGAGAACCCGACCATCGTTGTCAGGAATGCTTGTGGAAACTGTTGGCAGGTTGCCAAATGCCCTGAGTGAGTTGACAAGATTTGTAGAAGAGGTGGTAGTTGGATTTGTAGAGATCTGTGGTCTTTTTGTGGTTGTAGTTGTATTTGCAGTAGATGGTTGTGATATGGCTGTAGGAGCTTTGGTTGCAGAAGACGTTTTCGTCACTGCGGGGGGCTTTGTTGATGTCGGTGATGGTGTTGGCTTTGACTCGTTGGATATAGGTGACGGTAATTTCTTATTCACTGTAATAGCTGACGAATTAGGAATGGCTTGAGGAAGGGTCAGTTTCGGATGACTTGATGACTGCTGATCTGCATTGCTGATTTTAGGTGGTGCAGGCGACGTTATTCTCTCGATGGAAGAGTTTTGTTGGTGGGTAGTGGCGCTAGATATATCCAGAGCTATTGGTGGTGCTGCCGTTGTTGTTGCTGTTGTTGCTGCTGTTGTTGCTGTTGTTGTTGCTGTTGTTGCTGCTGTCACTGGACGAGGACTTGAAACTGGTGTTGCATTTGCTGCTAGCCTTCCAGAATCCATCAACACCTTCCTCATATACAATGCTCCTTTGTGATACTGTTGTAACTGTACTCGACTTTCAGTTAATGTCTTCTCCATGGCTTGGATTCTTGTAGGATCAGTTTCCCTCTCCTTTGCCAGAGTTAGCGACTGCACTTTTTCCGCCAAGTCTTTCAAAACGCTCTTGACTTGATTGTACTTTTCAACTGTTATTTTCTGAGCATCAGGCGAAGCGGAGTTTGGTCTTTGCGGAGCTGGTGATTGAATTTGTGGAAATTGACTCGTTACATTGTCTTGAGGTGGAGCATGTGCTTGGCTATGTGAAGAAGGCTGCAAATTTACTAAAGGTGATTGCACCGAGGATGTTGCTGCTGCTGTCATTGCCACTGAAGGATCGGTACCTGACTGAGTACTTATTGCCGGTTGATGACTTGTTTGCTGGCTTTGTGCATTACCCGAGGCCACATGAGCCAAATCCCCACCTTGACGCTGCTTTTGTTGGTCGTGATATATCTTCAAGACCCGTTTGATCTTATCCACCTTGGCCAAGTGTTCTTTTACCTTAATTGGATCTGTTTCTGTCTTGCTGGCATTGAACTCCTCATGCAATTTGTTCAACAATGCTTTCACTCTTTGAGGATTCAATTCCGCTTCGGGCGTTGGAGTCGTATTCTTGGTGATGCTCTGGTTACTTGATCCCTCCATGATGGTTTTCAATGCGTAGAGTATGAGCGTGAAATATGCTAATGTAACGATTTACTTTCCGTTTTGGTTTTAATTTTTTATTTTGGCAGTGGTCGTGCAATGACTCAAAATGTTTCAACTCGCAACTAAATCTATAACATCTATCTATTAACTGGTGTCCTATAGAGAGACAGCTTTTTTTATAATTGCAACAATATCGTCGTTGTTCTCGGCTTTGTCAAAGCTTGATAACAGGGAATCCATATAGGTATCCAAAAGCTTCCTCACTTGTTTGATTAGGACCCCATTTTTACACCAGGTTCTTACAGGTAACCATGTGTCCAAAATGATACCATTCGAAGGTGTACCACTTGTAGGATGTAAATCATACTCAAAACTTCCACCAAAGAGCAACGTCGCTAATGTGTTTGAAGGCGTAATTCCATTCACGTAAAGCTTGTTGGATAAATGAGATGACCTGTAGGCGATGAATGTGTGTTTGGATGCCGGTAATGGTTTATTAAGTGGGATCATTTGTCTCGCTTTGTCAATATCTATTGAGCCATCCTCTCGAGTGATGTGGGATTCAAGTTCCTCATCAATTTCAAACCCCGTTGTGTTTTTGCCGAATAAGACGGATGATGGATGGATAAATACTCGAGTTGCAGCTAATGAAGAGTCCTGGTCGGTACGATTCTCCTTTTTGATCCAGTATTTGGTCAAGCGAGCGTCTGTATCTGCTTCAATTGCTCCCAGTGATGATTTTAGAAATTTCTTTGGTGGATATTGAACTCTAGCGATGTTGGGATAAAACGCGCCGATAATTATGGCTCGAGTCATATCATAATTTGGTTTCAGAACCTTCCTTGGTACAGTTGGCAGCTTGATGAATCCCATTTCGGACAACAATTGGTAATATTGCTGCCTTGTCGAGGCTACGTCTTTAAGCATGTTGAATGACAAACAGTGATCCGACATAAACTTCTTGTTAAAAGAGTCCGAATATGCGAGGTATAGATTTGCCATTGCAATAAAGTCACCTTGTTTATCGCTATATTTCATGGTAACATCCTTGATTTTGTCCCTATTTTCCACTGAGTGAACAAATATACTACCGACCGAGCTTATAGCTGCCAATACTGAACAAAAATCAAGACACCCAAAAATACAACTCAACAAAAGTAATTTGCCCGTATGGGGATCTGTAGGCAAATATGACAAGTATTGACCCAATGTTGTCAACTTTTCCCCGTCTAGAGCGCCAACGTCTTGCAAAAATGTTTTTGCCGATAGTAATGCGGATTGGTCAGGAGAGTCCAACCCACTTGCGATGAAACTTTCAACATTCTTCACCCCCATTGATTTTACAATCAAGTACAAATTTTCCAAGCGGACACGCATGATTTCAGGTATCGGCTGAGGGAGCATCGAGTCTTCAGTATCCTTGGTGTACAAGTGGTAGCAATCACCAGCGGCAACACGACCAGAACGTCCCCTCCTCTGTTTGATCTCAGCCTGAGAACACCATTCTTCAACTAGCTTAGTGGCATTTAGGGAAGTATCAAAAAACATCGACTTTGAACGACCAGAGTCAACCACTGCTACACAATCAGGAATTGTGATAGAGGTTTCCGCAATGTTGGTCGAAACAACCACCTTTCTTTGTCCACGAGCTGATTGAAACACCTTCTTTTGCTCTTGTGGTGATAAAGATGAATGGAGTGGTAATGTCCAGAAATCAGCAATACTGTTTATTGCCTTTATGACACGATTGATTTCTGGTACACCAGGCATAAAGATCAATATTGAACCACGGTTATTCTCCGAGGTCAACTTTTGGTGTATATGCTCCACTAGCAGAGCAATTAACTCATAATTTATGTTTCCATTCTTGAAAAATGCAGAGTCCGCGCGTGGTTTAATGATTTCCCCTCCAACTTCCATCGAGTAATCTAGATCGCTCAATATGTTATCCAAATAGTGATCATTTATAGGGAATGTCCTACCCTCCACATGTTCATGGATCAAAGGTTTTTTGAAAAACGCATTGAACTTGTCAATTTTTATGGTGGCTGACATGAGAACAATTTTCAATTTTTTAAACTTCTTCATCACATCCCTCAAAATAATGAGTAGAAAGTCACTATCAACTGATCGTTCGTGTACTTCATCAATAAATATATACCCAAGGTTATCAAATAAAGCATGGTCTTCCTCTTTAGTTATGTTTTGAAGCATCCTTAGCAAGATACCGGTAGTCAAGAAAGTGATCCTGGTGTTGGGGCCCACTTTGTTTTCCCCTCTGATCATATACCCCGTCTCTTGTCCCATGATGTCACCCCTCTCTTCAGTTATACGAGCAGCTAGCCCAATGGCAGAAATACGTCTTGGCTGTGTGCAGAATATAGTTGTGGTGAAATCGCCTTTTGAGTTCAAATCATCAAGAATATACTGAACAATTTGAGTCGATTTACCAGATCCCGTCTCACCAGTAACTAAAGTGATGGCGTTTCCATTTATGACTTTTACCAAATCTTGAGCTTTTTTCCAAACAGGAAGTTCTTTTCTTTCATTCATATTTTGTTGCAACACTGCTGCTCTATTTTGGTAGGAAAGTTTTATTTCATTCTCATTCTGTTTCACTTTTTTCCTCCCTTTGATAGTAGCGTGAATTTCCCTTGATTTCTTGGCATAATTTGACCGTTTTTGACATGTGACGAGTGGGCCTGGGTTATTGACAATAGTGATCATATTCTCTTCCAACCACTCAATAATTGAAAAAATCATACACTCTCCTACGTGCAAAGTCTTGAGGAGATTCCTCACAATAGATAGTTTCACGTAGTTGGCTAGATTATACTTTTCTGCAACAATCAACAGTAATCCAGGTATTTCGTTGGGATAGTTTCCGCTTTTGGAAATTTTCAAGGTAATGACTCCTTCACTAATACCACTCGGATTTAAGGGAAGCGTGATGCTTTTGTCGTCTGAGAGCGTAACTTCTCTTGTAGACTCAATTGCTTCAACCTCTTGATCCCATATTTCTTGGCTTTGCTCCTCTTTAGTAATCTCCGTCGCCTCTGGTGCTAAAAGCTTGGTAAGTTGAACGCTCGACTCAATTTCATCCTCCCCCGTCTCCTGATATACCCGCAATATTTCATCTTCATCAAATCCAGAATTTCTTAGTCTTTTTAAAACCAACTCGGTTTTCAAATTTTGTGAAATTGTAAGCAGTACTTCCGAGTCCTTACGAGATTTAGCAAAAAGTATCGGCAAGTCATCCTCAGGGATATGAAAAATCAACCATTCAAGCGCGTCAGTGAATTCTAAAGTATACTGAAGTGCCTCCCTTACATGGCTCTCCCTGAATCCCAACCCAATCAACTTTTTTACAATTGACTCGTCAGCAACTCCATTTCCTGCATTCCAATTTGAATGCTTTTGCACTGATTTTTCAATTTCAACTCTCATATCAGAAGGTATGTCCATCAATGGCGCGTGTTCCCATGCACCTTTGGGTATAATGCTTCTTGTGATTGTTGGTTCCGAAGTCACTATTTTTTGTCCAATATTGATCACTTGCTTATGAGTCTTTAAATCTTGATTGTCCTTCGCTGTCTTCTCCTTCTCTTTCTCGGCTTTTGCCTTTTGTTGTTCCATGACCACGACGAAGGGATTAATATTGTATCTTTTATCATGTAGTGATTTGTCTTCTTTCAATAATTGCAACCTTTCTTTCTCTAAATCTGTCCAATAATCTCTGAAAATGATTGGAAGCAACATCTTCATGTTTTTTATGTAATTTATCCGATGTAGAACAAAAGTTGCGACCATGTGTCTAGCCTCGTTGCTTGTTTCACGAGGAGAATATGTCGGCGTATACTTCACTGATAAGATCTCTTTGGTTTTCGGATTCTCCCAAGATAACGTTACTATTCCAACATATCCATTGGACTTCCGCATCATATCATATTGACATTTGTTCCACTTTTGTTTCTGGCAGTGCTCATTGAGTAATGTTACAGGCAATTTTCCTGTCCATCCAAAATTGTCACCCACAACTAATCCCCGAGCTGGTTTCTTTGAATCATCGGGTGCGGTCTCCTCGTTTATCTTTTTCTTCGTCACGCGTTCCACTACTGGCTTGTTCTTGCTCTTGGCCATCTCCAAAGAAACATTTTAGGTGAATTATTTTTTTTTTACTCTTTTTTTTTTCAATTTAATTTTATATAAAGCTTGAGAGAGGAGGGGCATGAGCCGGATTGTTATTAGCCATCGGAGAACTCACTCACAACTTATCGAGACTGTAAGGGATAATTAAATTATTTCTGATGCATTTTTCAAAGACGATTTGTTTTCGTTTCCACAGGTCTAATATCAACTACTGCATACTTTGCAAGCAATTGCAACCAAAAATTTAAACAGAAAACATACTCACCAACATTAGCATTTCACACACTGAAATGGGGCCTGTGCAATTCCTTATTTACGGAAGACTTCCACCGATAAGCAGGGAGGTTAATGGTCAAAAAAAGAAGAGATAATTACATGTCATTAGAACATGATGTAAAAATAAGTGAGATAGACAGGACTCGAACCTGCGACCGTTGGATAGTTCACATACATGATTGGAATCCAAAACTCTACCAGCTGAGCTACTACCCCCAGAACACAGTCTCATTAGTGGGCTAAAACCTTGAGTGTGGGACTCGAGTAAGTCGTAACCCAACCAATGTGTTTGGATTGACAAGTCGTTGTCACGGAAAAGTTCATAGAAATTAGGTCTTACAATATTGTATTTATTTGGGGGTGCTTGTCATATGAGATCATGTACTTCTTGATTGAAGTCAGACCAAGACTTGACGATATGTGCATAAATACTTGTAAGTATTGAATGATTGATCAGTAATAGCGTTGTAGGTTCGATCTATAATTTGATTATTCATTATTCTTTATTGTTATGTTCTTCGTTATTCTTCATTCTTCTGTTCTGATTTTCCATTTTGCTTTTCCTTGTGGGAAAGTCCAATCCTTTATATAATGCTGCTGGCTGATAGCTCAATGCAACACGCCTAATTGAATTTATTTCCTAAATGAGAAATCCAATGTAAAGGCGAGCGGGGTCATACCCTTAACAAAACTCTTCAACTTACGACTCAAAAAACCACGTATAAGCGTGAAGCATGAGATACTTTTTATACCTCATTGTTACCTCCTATAAGTTGTCTAGAGGAAACTTTAAAGTTCTATGGTGTTTGTTTTGATTACCTGGTAAAGTCAGTGAGCAATTTTGGAACCTTGGGGTGCATTCTCCAATTCGAATCGTGGTAGGTCGAAACCACGAGGTTACTATGAATACTGGCTGTTGATCGTGACCATACAATGATAGCATTCTTGTTGCAAAATTTGAGAAGCCGTTTATTATCGACCAAAAAACGAACCGACAGAATGGAAAGAAGCCTTAACGTAATTAATGAAAGAAAAGGCCGACGCATGATACCACTAACCTCAAACGTATGATTTCTTTCCTATGTTCAAACACTCAATCAAGAAGATTGCAACTATAGCTTCTATATCTTCATTGAATTATTTATGCAGCCTGCTCTGTGACGTTGACACGACCCTTCAAAACCAGGGCGTACTGAACAACGTGACCCCCGCCTGAGAGTGTTGCTGGAGGTTAATGCAACCAAACCTTTATGCACTTTTAGTTGAGTACACAAAACTAAAAATAGAACATACTAAAAGATGATACAAAAATCGCTTCGACAGACAAAATTACGAGCTATTACGCTTGGCGACAATATGTCGGCTGCAAACATGATGATGAAATGTATATTGCTTGTGCGGAAATTTTCCTCTTCTTCATAACAGCAACATTGCCAGAGTAACTATTGACGAATGTACCCCACACTTTGAATGGTGCTTGAGGTTAATGAGTGCAAACTGGCGTCATCCGCCACCGTTTCGATGATGGAACAAAGACCAAGCATGTGCGGATAAACCTCGATTGCTATCTCAAATAGTTGCAACGAAATAAGGTTTAGCTACCGTTTTTTATGCTTTTTATTAATTTTTATTTTGTTTATCTTTATAGCAAACTTATGGACTGGTTAGAAGAGTCTATTTGTTGGGCGCACTATACTTAGTGTAAACTTGTTAATCTGCCAGAACTGTAGTCTTGGCTTTGCGAACGCAACATGGAAATTTCTTGTCACCGATGCATGACTGTGGAAAAAAGTCAAAAAAACGTTGCCGATCGTTGTTTTCTCGCGCAACAGCGCAGTTAAGAGCTTTCGCTTGACTGTGGTGTCATGCATCAATAATGAACAAGCTAGTATGAGAAAATTGTTTCCCAATGTGGTTGCTGGTGGTTTGCATTAGCCCAAGCCCTACAACCAGTAGTAGACCCATCTCCATACAAATGCTGCATAAGAATGCCCTCTTGTATGCACAGTCAAACTTGAAACATGTCAATTTATTAAATGCAGAAAATGCAAAAAGGCGCTCCTACAGAAACCAAAATACGAGAAAGTGATTTTACGAGCGCTTTTACAAAAAAGTCGGTCAAAAATTTTCAATCTAGATGCACCACACAAGAATCAGAAATAATGCAACCTTTGTTAAAATTACCTTGATGAGTTGAAATCAGACCACAAACGGGATTGAGAGGTTGCAGGCAAGCCAAGACAAATTGTGGGAACAATAACAATCTCTTTTGGGTTTTCAATCCTGTTGTTTAGTCGGCTGTAAAAAAGCTTTCCGAGAACGGCTGTTGTGTACGTAGGGGGGGGAATATCCCTCATCCTGTTTTGAGCTTCAGCTGCCAAAACTTGAACATCCATTTACAAGTCTCTTAATCGGAGGCATAATTCCGGAAACTATTCTGTGGGTTTAGTTTGTCTTCAGCTATTATAGGAATTTGATCATCCACCTCGAGTCAATAGCCCAATTCTGTTCTTATACAATGTAATTTACACTTCTAGAGGGCATTGTTTCTTTGACTTAGCTTATTTAAAACAATGAATCGTTTGTAGAACAATATCCATTCACAAAGAGATTGATTTCACAAAAGAGAAGGGTACACATTTCCGCAACTGGTTATCACATGGGTATCTATTAATATATTATAAACAATTCACAGTAGAACTAAAGAAACACAATAAACAAAAAAATTCACAAAACGAAACGGAAGGATGCCCAACAGATATACTCAGCACTACCAACGGTTGATGATATCTATCATAGCAAGAAATGAATGGAAAAAAAGAGCCTCGAAACAATAACCTAATACTTTTCCAAGAAGGATCTGTTGTTCATAAGTGAATCCTCGTAAGCGCCAATTAAAACTTCAAATGCACCAGGACCTTGAAAGTTTAGTGGTCCACGAGCAACTTCGTTGTAGAAACCGTCATCCATTGCCCTATCCATCAGCTGATTGGTGGGTGATGATTCAAATGAGGGTTGAAGTGCTATTACGTCACCCATTGCATCGTAATACCTGTCATTGGCAATGAACTCATCAGCTATTGACGCAACTGCCGACGAAGGATGGGACGATCCATCTTGTATCGAACCGGTTGGAGACAATTCAAAACTGTTTGATCTCTTCTTTACTTCCAAAGAGCTGTGACGGCTATGATGAACTGGTTTATGTACGTGATGGTGATGGGCAATACAGCTTTTCAATTTGTTGTTCTGGGGCTGTGAGAGTGTTGATGATGATCTGCGTACAGTCGACAATGTGATGGGACTATTGGTTGTGAAAATGGATGATGGTGGTGTAGTTTCAGATGACGAGTTCGGTGCTGATGACAAAGTGTGTGCTTCATACTTGTTGCTCAACGAGGTCAAGGATGGGTTCTTGCTTATTGGCTGGTGACGAAGATTGGTGTAGTTGTTGGAAAAAAGTGAAGCAGTGAGTGGAGTTTGGTTGTGTCCATTATAGTCTCCGTTTCGCTGTTGCTGTTTGTGCTGTTGGTTGTCATTCATGGAAGGTGGAGACATTCCACTGTTCCTTTCAAGTGAATCACTGCCTAATTCTGACAACGCTTGATCATTTGCAACCCATTGCTCGTCACTGTTGAGGTTGAAGTTACCCGAAAAACTGTGTGATGAAGCTGGAGAAATTGGCTCTTCCTTAATCATTTTGCGAACCTGTGACCTTGAAGATGATGTAGAGCATGCTCTATTCACTGGCCTCATGACTGGAGGTGAATGCAAGTCAAATGAGTCTGATCCTCCCCCGGTAATCTTTTCTGACTTGTGTTCAGCAAATGCTTGTGATGATGATTGTAAATTGTCGTTTCTAAAATTAGCAGCTATCAAAGCACCCTCTTCCCAATCAACTGGAACATTCTGTAACAAACCACGTTGTTCAATCAAATAAGATACAATTTTGTTGATGGGGATACTGTCAACCTTGTTGTCTCCTTCACTTGATTCTGGTGAAGAAGATACATTGTCATTGTGGCCCTTCTTGGAAGCTGATTCCTCCTGCACAATTTCATCAATAAATGGCAAATGGGGTCTCGACAATTCGATCAATTTCTCAAACAGCTTTGATAAGATATCCAATCTTGTCTCTAATAACTCAATGTACCCTGGTGGATGAATCTTTTCCTTTACTTTCCGCTTTTCTGTGAACACACAAATTTTGTTGTCAAGTAAGCACCGATTGCAAGGCTTTTTACCATCACATTTAGTTTTCTTGATACGGCACGAATCACAAGCCTTGCCAACTCTCTTCTTCTTAACATGACAAGCGTGCACGGAGTTTTCAGATTGCATTTTATCTCGGTTCAAATTTGGAAAAGAGTCGCGGATTTAAGCGGCGTATTAGTAATGTCTGTTCCGAAATTATATTTTTTTTCGGAACGCCAATGAGTTTTGAAAAATGTGTAGATATAGTGGTGAGGACTTGGTATGGCTTTATTTCAATGGAATTATGGGGAAGTTCCAAACTTGGGTCAGTGTGTATATTTATATGCAACTTCAAATGACAAAAAATGGGCGTGTGGTCTGTCTCAATGCCTATTCCGTATATTGGTCTTCTTTGTTTTTGTGTTCAATCCGGATATGAAGTCGGTTATAAATCAACTCTCAGTTAAGACCGCACCGAAAAAAAATGAATGAAAATTGTATCGACTGCAGAAAAAGCTTTTAGTTGTGAATTATTAATATTAATAAAAGTCCCCTTTTCCTATTGTTTTTCTCTCTTGTTTAAACTGATGCAAAGTTTAAAAGTAAAATGGTGGAAAGTTTTTGCAGATGAATGACCTACTTCTTGCTTTAGTGTAGTGTGTGTATCTGTATGTGTATGTGTATATGCGTTTATAGCTCTCAACAATGGTATCAAAAATTTAATAACCACTGTCGAAGTTATTAGTAGTGATGGAGTTCCGAGTTTAAAATTCAAAATATAGTAGCTTAAGTAGTGTTTGAATATTCTAGATTGTATGTTGTGGTAATTAATTGGGGATGAGACTTTTACTTTCAGTTTTTTGTTGTAGTTTTACTCTATAAGGATCAAAAGAAGACCATGAGCCCAAATTCGAGGGTGGTTTGGTCTGTATTTATACCTTTCTGTCCAAAGAGTATTTATTCGCATGGGATATACAATAACCACACTTTTTACCAACGTTGATCGAGAGAGTCAATTGAAATAGTAGAGGGACTGCACATGTATCTTTCACAAATTTACTTCTCTTCTATTGTTTGGTTTGAAGCTCTTCCAGTTTCTTTTATTATCTTTACAATGCAAAGACTCTTCTTCATTTTCTTGATTGCACTCTTCTTTGTGTAAGGCTTATGTGTAAGTGCCTATTGCATAGCACATAGTGAAGTACTGTATATATTCTAGACTTCCCATACATAATGTCCTATTTCCGACAATAAAAGAAAAGGCTTTCACACAGCTAATGCAACGTGGTTATCACGAGTGAAACGTATGATTAAAATCAGATGTACTGACTCAGACCCCCTACTCACCGCCTCTCGTTTTTCTTAGCACTTTTGACTTACTAAACAATGAGTAAAAAAACTAACCCTAAAGTGAGCTTGGATCAAAGACCACGACTCTTCTAGACTTACAAAAAAGCAGGACCGCCTAACAACTAGTCTCAACAATAAACGTTTTTTTGTCTTTGCTCGCTTGTCACATGTTGCTGTCTTATTTATTTGACCTTTTCGAGCTCAAGATGAGTTGGTCAACTAAAATGACTGATGTCTCATTTTCTTTTCCCCCCTTCACTCTCCCTCTCCCAAAATTAGAGAGTGCATCAGTGTCCACTAGCTATACGGGCACGTTTTACCCCTCTTTGAATTCCGGCTCTAACGTTACTGCACTATGTTTTGGTAAAAACTGCCCACACACTTTTTTTTTTTTTACTGTAAGCGCTTAGCACAAACTCGCTATCAAGTTTTCAATTGTTCTAGATTGTTTGAAAATAAAAATATACTCAACAAAGCTCTTTGTGCGCCCACCATGATAATTTATTGTTTGTTAATATTTTAGTAATTGCACATTATGCATAAAGTTTAAATATCATGATATGATACTGTTGTTTCTTGCTCTCTTTGCAAAAAGAGAGAAGAAACTTGTTCGTATTTTTCTATTTATTTTGCTTTTGCTTTTGCTTGGCTCTTAAACCTCTCCAAATCAGGATCTTCAAAAAAGAAAAAAAGCGGTATGGGTTAACGATAAACCAAGGGAAACATAACCAACCAGATTTTCAAACATAATTTACAGCAAGCAACAACAAAGTGATTGCTATCCTACATCCCAATGATTACTAAACTATTTTTACGCTCAGTAAAAGATGTTAAAGATATATTTTGTTTTTTCCGGATCATTAGTGCGATATGAACGAAACTTGCGATTCTCTTCTAACACACGACTATGTCAAAATAATCACGACAAAAGTTGTTTTTGTGAACTATGTTGTAAGCTCACACTAATGGTTGGCTCTGTGAAACTTCCACTTCCACCCTTACCTGAGGCTAATGTGAGTGGGAGGCCCACACGCACAAAGCAACATTTTTTAACAAACACAAGATAAAGAAGACAAGATTCATGGGAAGTTTTGCCGGTTTGTTGTTGGTAGCATTTAGCCTTTTTCGATTTGTGATTTTTTAATTGTGGTGAATCTTGTTTTGTTTCGGCGATATTGTTTGACGCACAAGAAATTCAGCCAAAGGTTTTCCTTGGTAATTGGGGACATGAAAAGACGCATGGAGAAGGCGTGATGGTGCTATCGAGTGAGTTGTAGATTAGTTAAATAGCCTAGTGGACACACTTGCGATATGATACTTTTGCTAGCATTATTGCGTTCGAGGAGGATGTCTTATTGACTTGTTTCACCGCAAAAACAAACAATATTACAAAAGTCGGTGTCAACACAAACAACTTCTGGGTATTGTGTACAACTAGTTCGGCTTCACGCTTTGAGAAAACTATGTTCCGGAATAACCACTTTCCGATCATATGGTAAACAAACTACAAACTGCCTAAAATTCAATTGAGGCGACGCACTTTGGGTCAAGGGGTATGAAAATAAATAGTTATTATAGTTTTCGCTTAGTTGGGGAGGGTAGGGGACAAATATTGATCAGGATATCGAGTTTCTGGTGTGGTAACATGGTGCAGTCGTGTCCCTTTATGGAGTGAGTCGCAAAAAAAAGATTGTGATTACACAAAATGCTGTATGTAATTTACACCAAAACATAATTTTTTGTAATTACGTAGCAATGCATGGCGTGTATTTTTCATCATTTCACTGCAAAGCATAGAAGGGGGGTAAAAATGGCACTCTTCTTACAAAATACATTCGGATTAGTGTACCTGCTTCACCATCTCGTGAGACAAAATAGAAGGGCTATATTAAACTGGAATACTTTTTTTTTCAAAATTTGGTACAATTGTTAGCCTAGAGGTAAGGTTTATTTCTGTTTATTTTTAACATTAAGTGGACTCTCTTGCTCTGATACAAAAGTAGGCTATGACATAACTATACGTCTTGAAATTGTGTGCCAATTAGTAAGACAATGCTGTTCCAACATTGTGTTACTTGAAATTCATCCATTGCTTTCTTTATCAGAGAGAACAAAAATAGCAGTTCTTATTGTAACTTGAACATCAACCAAATAAGAGTCAGCAGAAGGTTAAGCATTCTTCTATGATACAAATCACCTGAGGTTGAAGTTGTTGCAATACACAAAATACTAATTTGGCTTGCCTGTTTCCTATTGGGGAAGGTGTGGTGAAAAGTACAAAATGAAGAATTAAGAGCTTCAGTGGCAAAAAAAAATCACTTTTGCAAATGAAAAGTTGGTTCTTGCATTTGCGAAATGAGTTGGTGCTACTGCGAGCGAAGCTCAGCCGAGCTGTTCGGATAATGGCTCACCAGAAACGATGTAAATTGCCAGAATTCAAGAGGAAAAACGACATGTAAAGATCTACTGCATGGACCCAAACTTACAATGTGTGACATGAAGTAAGCGTTATTCCTCTCGTGGCAGTACGTGACTAGCAGATATAGCAGTTGCCCAAGTAAGTAGTGCAAGGGAAAAAAATTCCCTCACCAGAGCCTTCCGAACGGATAAATCATGGCAGCACATAATCCGTGGATGATTGCAGCGCATATGCGAATTAAGAACTGTGCGCCATGCTAATTATGTCACACCAAAAGCTGCTTTGTTATGTATATAGGAGGGAGGGAGAGATCTTTAGTGTATGCAGAGTATAAACTATTCGTGTTTTTTGTACCTTTCATATTTGGTAAAAAACGAGGTAGAAGCAACTTGCAACCAGAGTGGTTGTGAAAATGTCTCAAAACCAATCTATTGTTTTTGGTATTATAGTGAGCACAAACTTTGTATTTTTCTGTCTTCTGTCATTTAGTTTTGTGTTGTTTTAAGTTTTCTGATGTGTAAAAAACAAATATCTTTCAATCACATTTATCATTCGTGACGCCTGAAAAGAAAGAAAATTTCAAATAGGCTGTGTGAGTACTCTTGGATTAATGCATTGTAGTAAATGAGTAGATACTAGCAGGTACCTGGGGTTATTGCGAGACAAATTCCGCAATGGTGACATTGTGTAAGGTTCAAAATTCAAGAATTTGCTGGTATGTGAATGACTTTGATTGGTACATCCCCGTCGATTTTTGTGTACGGAATAGCCAGAATGGGAAGGGAATGTAATCACATTCCCAACATTCTCTAATTTATTTGTGCCAAAAATAGAAGGTTTTTGCTGGAAATTTCCAGAAAAGGAGGTAATTGTACCGCATATGAACGAGTACATACACGGTACATAGGAATAGAGCCAAGGTAATGTGCACTGGTATGACTTTCCGTAATCAAGATGCAACAGGTTTGTGTTATAAGCACTCTTATATTGACCAGCCTGATGTTGACACTCATATACGAAATTGTTTTGTAAAGTATTTATGAGTGTCTTCGATGTTTAATTCGCATTCAATAGGAATTGTAGCGCTTTGAAACCAACAAAAACACACCCAGCCACGAACAAACTTTTGCTTTGTCTCAATACAAACCAGCGTTTTGGGTTCAATCAAGAAGAAGACGTTCCAGAACCGATCCAACCCAACGCCAAAGTGGGATGTGTAATTACTCCATCATACGATATCCTCCACACTATTCTATGCAGTCGCTGCAAGCTAAACCTCTCTCTTCAAGAAAGAAGTAGTTCCAGAACTGGCTTACCTGTTTGGACAAACTAAAAGTGCATAGTTTGCAGAACCGCTTATTTAGTTCTCTATTGTTCCCTCGGAATTCGAAATTACACTGGAATTCGGACATATTACACCTATTTTGATTAGCTCGTGCTGCATATTTACATAGATAAGCACCCTCGGAAGTGGTAATTATTTGCATATATTCCAGCAAAGACTCGTTGCTTTCTCCATATAAATGCAATTCCGGTATAGGATTTTAAATAACTTGCATAAATTGCCCTCGAAATTTGAAGCCTACGCCTTAGTATCCACGGAATATGCAAAAGGCGCTAAATCCAAAGCTCTCTAGTACTTGGAGTTGCTATTTGGGTGTGTGTATGCGTAGATGGAACTGCAATTTCAGGGGGTGCAAAAAGACTATAAGAACAGCTTTGCTCCTCTACAGTTATCATTGGTTAAGTGGCCGTTTCTTTTGTAGACTTAACACAAATGCAGCTCTCTTATTTGAGTTTTTGTTTCTTTTGTGTGGTTGTAATCTGCTACTTAGATCCTGAATTTTTTTGTAAACTTCGCTTGGATCTGGTTGTCAACGCAACCCAAAATGTGGTTGCAAAAAGGGGAACAAAAAAAAAAGAGAAATAGAACAAACTAAGTGGAATACGAAGGAAACAGATTTCAAAAAAGAAGCAACAAAAAATTGAGACAATATTATTGAGTCAAGGCTGCAGATGAGGGGTGAAGCTAAAACCCCAGTTCCTGGTTATAATGTAGCTAGATTATCATGCCATGTAGTTGTGGTAGGATAAGCGCCTCGCCGATAGCGGTAATAGCAAGTGCAAACAACACCACATGCATACTTCGCTTTTAGCATGCACGTAATTACCGCAAAGCGAATAGGTTAGCCTATCAACTCTATCCAATAGATGAGCAAGAACAGCCGGTACTTTGCTGTGACACTATGCATCAAACGTATGGTTTGATCCATTTTCCCCACCGTCGTTGTCTGATTGTTTTTGTCTAGAACCTCTGTCTCAAATACAGCAACAGCAGAAAATTACTTTCCACTGAAACATCTCTCAAGTACCTCTTAAGCATCCACCTAATGATACCATGACAATGCCAACACCTCGCAATTATTATATTGTCGGTGTAAACTGCGCGGAATTGATGCAAGAGAAAAAAAATATTATGTTAGCGCGGGATTTGCGTTTACAAGAACTTTTCCGAAAGAGCAACTGATGCGGCTTTGCCTCCACGTGTAACCCAGTCTAAGAGGATTTACGTCCAATGATTGGGTCCGCAGACAAAACACGTTTTGCGCTGTGCTCTGTTGTTCCCAAAGGAGAAGGCGATACTTAATTATCGAGCCGGAAATCTAGCCTGAGTCGTGTAATGCATTACAAGATGCGAAGAGATTATTTCTCGCGGGAAGAAAATAAACTTGCGATCACAAGAAAAAAAAACTGAAAAAGGGGCAACAAAATTGGAGCGGATAATTGTATGCAAATAGACAAAGCAACAATTTCAAGATAATCTATCATCTTAACCAGTTTGGACCGCGTTGTTTTTTTATTTGCAATAACAATAACAAAGTTTCAGATGACACTCAACGACATTTTCTTTAGCCCTTTTCTTTTTAAAATAGCCGCTCTCCGCTTATATTCACACATCCGAAATGAGCCTCTGGCACTATGCGCAGCACAGTCGCATTCAATATCCTTCTCTTTGATCACAAAACATGGGAGAAAATATATGGGACTCTGCGCAACAACACTTTGTGCGATATGGTGCGCTAATTTGTGATCAACAGGCGGTTGTAGTTGCCTGGCATTTATATAAATAAGTCAACATATCGCTCATGTTGTTTGAAGTAAAGTTTACTTAATTAAGAATAAACGCAATAAAGTTTTAGAGTATTTTATCATCCATTGTTGATATTGTTGCTAAATCAAAATCATGTCTAGCGTCAACACTACTGTATTTGCTTGCGATTTCTGCAGCGACGCAAACAATTCAAAACAAACTCCTGATAGTTTTCTATTGTTCATCAAAGTGGAAGTCGATGGAGAAGTTTTAAAGTTTTTACATATTGCTAGCAAAGGTTCTATGACTGTTTGATCAGTGGTTTCGTTCGTATTCCAAATGCTTGATGTTTCTACTCCCTTTTTCAATTCATTGATACCGTTGTCCAGCAACGCCACAATTTCTGCTACAGCCAGGCTTGTGATGAGCCAGTGACTTGCATATCGTCGTTTAGTTTTTTAGATAGTTTTCAATTCAACATTATAAATAAATGTACAATTCAGTGTAGGAGAAAACTCTATACAAGTGGTGGGCACAAACAAAAAGCGAATTAATCAGATTTTTCGAACGCCGTTGTATACGATGGGAGGTGGGGGGGGGGGGAGCACATCTATACTATCGTAGGAAATGGGTGCAAAAAAAAAATTGAGATAGACAGGACTCGAACCTGCGACCGTTGGATAGTTCACATACATGATTGGAATCCAAAACTCTACCAGCTGAGCTACTACCCCAAAATTTCAAAAAATTTGCCTATTGCCTTGAGGCACCAATAAAAGTTTAATTCGAGGAGGAAGTCTAGAGCGGCATTTACAGTCTGGTCCAAGCAAACACTACACAGCAGATACAGTTAAGTCACTCTAAAAGGAGTTATTCAAATTACTGGAAGTGCTTGTCAGTTTTATCATGGAACTTTCGAGGAAGTTGAAGGGGTTTGAAGACGCATTTTACAAAACTCATAAAGATGACGTATTCCTAGTAGAGAGTTTGCTGATGCTGGCAAACAGCACATTCCATGAAAAGATTCAATGTGCCACATCCTGGCCCCTATCCCATTCTTCAAAGGATTCTGTAACATCAGATCAATTAGCATCAACTGTGTACCGGCATCTGGTGCAATTATTCCTTATCTAAGACCAATTTAAATTACGTCGCGGAATTTCATATTTCCGTCGTCGTGAATTTCCTATTCGGGTGAAAAAAAGTGCTAGATCAAGCCGAGAGAGCAAAAAAAAAAAAACACAACCAAAAATCGAAATATGTTGCATTGCTCTGTGGTGATCAAAATCTCATCTTCTAACCTAACTTGAAAACTACATCATCCCCTCCCCCCCATCTTGCACGCTTCATCTTCAACGATGGTCAGGGCAACAATTAAATCAGGGACAATCAATATACTAAACACCATTATTGGTGCAGGGATCTTGACGATGCCGTACGGTTTACGTGCCAACGGATTACTATTTGGATCGATTTTGATTGTATGGTCAGCTTGTGCCTCGGCATTTGGACTTTATTTGCAAAATAAAGTAGCAAGGTACACGGGACAACGAGGTTCAGTATCGTATTTCAGTCTTGCGCAAGTAACGTACCCGAAATTATCTATTGTGTTTGATTCGGCCATCCTGATCAAGTGCTTTGGAGTTGGTGTTTCTTACTTGGTTGTCATTGGCGACTTAATGCCCAAGATTATGGAAACTTTAGAAGTGCATCCTGATTCCGTTTTCATGGATAGGAAATTTTGGATTTCTGCATTCATGGCATGTATTGTGGCACCTTTATCGTTTTTAAAAAAATTGACTAGTTTGAGATATACTAGTATCATGGCTTTATTTTCTGTGGCTTATTTGATCTTTTTGGTTGTGAGTAGTTATCTTGAGATTGCCGCTGGTGTTGAAAAGGCACATGATGTCGATGTTGCAAAATTTCATCCTTTCCCAGCCAAACACATTGATTGGTATGGACCATTGAGTTGGAAACAAACGTTGAGTTCGTTTCCAATGTTTGTATTTGCTTATACTTGTCACCAAAATATGTTTGCCATTATCAATGAGTTGCAGCCGGATGAGAAGGATGGTTCACAAACTAGGCAATCCAATTTGATTATTAGAAATTCGATTTTAACTGCATTGGGCAGCTATTTGATTGTTGCTGTTTTTGGGTATTTAACTTATGGTGACGAAGTTGAACCAAATATCATTGCTATGTATCCTCGTGGGTCGATAAGTACATTAATTGGAAGGTTGTGCATCGTTGTGATGGTAAGTTTGTCCTTCCCATTACAGTGTCATCCTTGTAGAGGATCCATCAACCATGTCATCCATTTTATCAGTCAAGGTGTCGAATCAGCAAAACTTAGACATTTGCATAAACGTAATCGTTTATTAGATGGTGATGGAGTAGGTAGTGGTTACTCATCGACAGTAGCATCCGACGCCGAAAGTGTGAACTCTTTCGCTGACCTTACTGCAGTCTCATCAATCATCTCAACTACACCAATGGAAGGCGCTCGTGACACTGCTGGTCATGCGCCAATTATAATTCCTATGTCTACTAGGAAATTTTACATCATTACAACCACCATTGTTGTGCTTAGTTATATAGTTGCACTTTCAGTCACTTCATTAGCAACAGTTTTGGCATTCGTTGGAAGCACAGGCTCAACGTCGATTTCATTCATTTTGCCAGGATTGTTTGGTTATTTGTTGATGAAACCATTGAATCCAGGAGCTACTCTTTCACCATTGGAGAAATTTTGCAAATACGGTGGATTATTCATGGTTATTTATGGGTTTTTTGTCATGATTGTGTGTCTTGGCACAACCATAATCTTGGGTTAGACAGACTTTTTTAAAGACATTGTAGGTTTGGTTTAGTAGGTTTGTATAGAAAATCGCAAAATCGCAAAATCACAAAATCGTTGAAGAGCACGAAGGAAGAAAAAAATTTGGTTAAAAGAGATATGTACACATTCATCTTCACAACAACTACGTCCACCCACTTTCGCGAATGTCCTTTTTGAATAGTTCTCCATCTACGTCAAGCGCATCAAGCACAGCTACGGGACAGGAGTTGGTCAATGACATTCTAGTCAACAATCCACCTGAAGACTCAATTGAGGATATATCCTTCTCACCACAGCAAGATCTACTTGCTGTTGCTAGTTGGGATAAAAAAGTCCGAATTTATGAAATAGACCCTAATACAGGAAACAACCAAGGCAAGGCACTTTATGAGCACAATGCGCCTGTTTTTTCTTCCCGATGGTCTACTGATGGGACTAAAGTAGTCAGTGGTGGTGCTGATAATCAAGTCAAAATATTTGACCTTGCGACGCAACAACAACAACAAATTGGACAACATGATGCGCCAGTGAGGTCAGTTAGGTATGTGGAATGTGGGCCCACCAATACGCCAGTTGTTGCCAGTGGTTCATGGGACAAGACTTTAAGATATTGGGATATGAGATCGTCCACGCCGGTGAGTACAATCAATCTTCCTGAAAGATGTTATTGTATGGATGCATCACAGAAATTACTTGTCGTTGGATGTGCTGATAGACACATTACTATAATAGACTTAAACAATCCTCAACAAATTTTCAAAACTACTCAATCGCCATTGAAGTGGCAAACGAGGACAGTTGCCTGCTACCCACAAGCCAATGGGTTTGCCGTAGGATCTGTTGAAGGAAGATGTGCAATTCAGTACATTACAGAAGCTGAACAAAAAAAATTTGGATTTTCATTCAAGTGTCATAGAAAATCAGGCAATTCATCTACTACAACGTTGCCACGTACAGCATCATCAACCAACTCCAGTGAATCGCAAGCATTCCCAGTCAATGCAATCTCTTTCCATCCAGTGTATGGGACATTCAGCACTGCTGGGTCTGATGGTACTTTTTGTTTTTGGGATAAAGATGCCAAGCAGAGATTGAAACTGTTTCCCGAATTGCCGGGTACTGTGTTATCCACCGCCTTCAACAGGACCGGATCTATCTTTGCTTATGCTGTGAGTTATGATTGGTCGTTGGGAGTTCAAGGTAATAGACTGGATTATCCTACTTTTATCAAATTACACCCTACTAAAGATACTGAGATTAAGCAAAAGAACAAGAGGTAGGGGAAATAGAGTGTATAGATGAATGGAAGAGCACTTGAGCATTAGAGACCTGACTTGAGATTGTAGTTGGACAATGCATACTAAAATTGGATCAATTTCATTGGGTTGACTCCCAATTGGGTTGACTCCCAGCGTGTAGATCTTGCAGGTGTGGAACTTACAACCACAGGTGGTTAATTATCAAATCTTTATCTTAGGCCATAAGGCGAAAGTTGGTGATGCTTTTTCAACAATTGCCGTGTGCACGGTTTGTATCACACTCACAGGATGCCAATTTGGGCTTTCACGTCCTCGGTTAATTGTAGAAAAGGGTCTAGAAGCAGCTACCGAATCGAGAAGAATTAAATTGTGGTGTATTTATTGTTTTAGTTTTGCTATATCCGGGTTTAGCCGTACCCCACATAATCTCAATTCCTGTAATCTCCGAGACGTTACTGCAGATGCAAAAAAAAAGAGATACACCGATGATAGATTAAACATCAATGAGTTACCCTGAACAGTTATTTATCAATTCTCTATGGGGCATTGGTACATTCCCAATCAGTTGGTTCATAGGCATCAGGTTGATCAACTAGCACCATTTCTTCTGGAGTCAATTCAAAATCATTTACATCCAAATTTGATTTCAATCTTGATGGAGTCTTGGTCTTAGGTAAAGGAATGTACCCCTTTTGTAACGACCATTTGATCAAGATTTGTGCTGGTGATTTGTTATACTTCTTCATAATTTCTTGGAAATTAGGACTATCTTCTTGCAACTTGTAACCATGAGTTAATGGTGCATAAGCTTCGACATGAATGTCTTTAGCTAGGCACCACAGAGCCAAATCTTGACGCATACACCAAGGACTGATTTCAATTTGATTTATAGCTGGTGGTGTTTCAATTTCCGGGTCTTTTAATATTTCTTCAATGTGATGTTGTCCATAGTTTGACACACCGATGTTTTTCACTTTGCCTTGTTTCAAGGCTTGTTCCATGACTTTATAACTTTCCAATCTCTTTTCTCTACCAGGCAATGGTGAATGTATCAATAGCAAGTCGATATATTTCAATGGTCCAATTTGTTGCATCATTGAATCTATGGCTTTTTCAGTGTTTGCTGTACCCAATTGACTATTCCATAATTTGGTGGTGTAAAACACATCGGATCGTTTAACTTCAGGATGATCTTTCAAGTATTTTGCTATACCATCAATAACTTCTTGTTCGTTGCCATAGAGTACAGCAGTATCGAAATGGCGGTATCCCACATCCAATGCTTCATAGACAATTTTGCTTGTTTGAGTTCTTGGGATATCGTAGCATCCTAAACCAATTGATGGAATCTTGTTACCACTGTTTAATTGAATTAGTCTATATGACATAGCTGGCAAGAAAATATATGCAAATTATGGTGTCGTGTGCTTGGGGTGTGGCGAAGTTGGAGTCGGAGTCCTCAAGTTCATATATATAATATTTCTCCTCTTATCTAATGTTAATTTGATTGCTGTCAAACGGATACGAGGAGAAGAATGTCCGAAACCTCCACCTCAGGAGACAAACAACAGACAATTAAAGTTGACTCTGGTTAGGTTGTGATTGCTTTCATCCCAGCTTAGACATCCTTGTCACACTTACGTCATTGAGCATATAGCAAACCACATTCGGAGTTCCTTCTAGGGGTGATATTCCTGCATAATGTATGGAATAAATGAATAAAAAAAAAAAAATATGGGGAGGGGGGTGCTGGTGGGCGGGAAGTGTAGCGCTGTGTGCTGTGTTTACTGAAAGATGCACGTGAACCAAGCACTTTTTGCCTTAGCCCAGACAACCACCAAAGTGGTTTCCTTATGTCGTCAACGCAAATAAAAAATTCGATACATTACATGGCGTGATATAAGGTAAAACAAAAACAAAAAAAAGTTGTACTTTGGTGTAACTGGGGTATTTTGCCCGGTGATAAAATAGAAGGGACGTGGGAATAGTTGTGAGTGGAAATTGTTGATCCGATATGTTGAGGAAAAGTCCGATGTGAATCGAATGATAGAGGTATTACTTTAAATAAGGAAAAGGGTGTCGGTTGGGTTGTGAGTTTGTGCGTCTAAGCATTGTCAGTCGTCCGTCATCATTTGCAGACCGAACCCCATTGAGCTAGGGTCGTAGAACCACGTAGGTAGGGTGAGATTAGCAGTGCTGTATATCCGATGGACGATTATGACCCGGCGGTATGACTTTGTTGCAGCGCGAGTGTGCACTATTGTACAAAAAGCAAAATTAAAAATGAATATATGCTACCATATGATTTTTAACTACATACGTTCTACTCTCTTCCGTATTACAAACAAACAACTGACACAAAAGAAGACAACAACTAATGAGAAAAATGTCACGTTGACCCGAAATCTTTTTCTCCTTTCTTTGCCATTTTCTGATTATTTAACCAATTGAAATTTCTCAACAAATTTTTAAATACAATTCTTCTTCCTTCCTTCCTTCCTTCTTTCTTTCTTTCTTTTCCAAATTCAATTGAGTTTATAAAACTAAGACAACAAAGGAATAATCACACATCTCACACAATGGCTATCAAAGTTGGTATTAACGGTTTCGGAAGAATTGGACGTTTAGTCTTGAGAATTGCTTTGCAAAGAAAGGATATTGAGGTTGTTGCTGTCAATGATCCATTCATTGCTCCAGACTATGCTGCTTACATGTTTAAGTACGACTCTACCCACAGAACTTACAAGGGTGATGTCAAGTCTGAAGGTGACACTTTGATTATTGACGGTCACAAGATTAAGGTTCATGGTGAAAAAGACCCAGCCTCAATTCCATGGGGTAAAGATGGTGTTGACTATGTCATCGAATCCACTGGTGTATTCACCACTCTTGAAGGTGCCCACAAACACATTGAAGGTGGTGCTAAAAAAGTTGTCATCACTGCTCCATCAAAGGATGCTCCAATGTTTGTTGTTGGTGTCAATGACGACAAACTCAATAAGGAAGATGAAATTATCTCCAATGCTTCATGTACCACCAACTGTTTGGCTCCATTGGCTAAAGTTATCAATGACAAGTTTGGTATTGAGGATGGTTTGATGACCACTGTCCACTCCATGACTGCTACTCAAAAGACTGTTGATGGTCCATCCCACAAGGACTGGAGAGGTGGTAGAACTGCTTCAGGTAACATTATCCCATCATCCACTGGTGCTGCCAAGGCTGTTGGTAAGGTTATTCCAGAATTGAATGGTAAATTGACTGGTATGTCATTGAGAGTCCCAACTGTTGATGTTTCCGTTGTTGACTTGACTGTTAACTTGAAGAAGTCAACCTCTTATGAAGAAATCTCCAAGGTTATTCAAGAAGCTGCTAACGGTCCATTGAAGGGAATTTTGGGCTACACTGATGATGCTGTTGTCTCCACTGATTTCTTGGGATCTTCATACTCTTCAATCTTTGATGACAAAGCTGGTATCTTGTTGACCCCAACTTTTGTCAAGTTGATTGCTTGGTACGATAACGAATACGGTTACTCCACCAGAGTTGTTGATTTGTTGGAAAAATTTGCCAAGGTCAATGGAAATTAACTATCCGTGAAGTTATAAGAAGGCAATTAAGAGCTAGCTAGCTAGTCTTTGGTTTTCTTTTGGTTTTATATATTTTTCGTATATGAGTTTATAAATAAAGAAAAATAATTTTGCCTTGAAACAACTGTAAACACTCTGGCACTTAATTTCAAACTCCACCTGCAATGGATCAATTGGTGAAATATCTAACTGGAAACACGTTTAAAGTATACAGAGCAAGTGGGTTACCCTTTACAAATCCACTACTGAAGCAAGACAGAGACACGATTTCAGTACAACTTGCAAAATGTTTGTATCAGATCTACAACCGAAATAGATCCAAATATGACGAAGATTTTGTGGTTCGTTACAATTCATATCGAGCTATCCAACAAGAGATTGGTATAACGAGTGGATCGTTCGATGATATACAGTTTGTAAATATAAAGTCGAGAAATGGTCGGCTTTTACCACGACAAACGTTGGTGTTTTCACGGAAAGGTGACCAAGAAACCATTTTGCTAAACAGAGTAACATCGAATCGAGAGATTAACGAGTGTTTGCTTCATACATTGCAACTGTTGACAAATACCTTGTTTGTTGATTATATCTTTCCGCCACATTTCATTCCACTGCTCATTAACAAATTGCTGCCTTTTTTTGAAAATGATTTACGACTAGTTTACGAAATCCACCAAACTGAATTACTCAATAATGTCGAAATCGATATCGATTATCCTGACGTGAAACTATTGCGACTTGATAGTAGTGGGGATCATCTATATGAGAGTATATGTCGCTTTATGTATAATTCGTCCAAGATCAGATTTGATAGGTTGTCGATAAAAAAGTTTGTTAGTGATGTAATGAATATTTGCAATGATGGCAGAGTCAGATTCAACACTGTTGATGTTGACAAAAATGAGTTGTTTATATTGGAATTGATTGGCAAAATTCACTCGGCGGTTGGCGAATACAGCGCTAAATGGACTGTATAAACATAGAGTATGGTGATGTATGTGCTTTTAATTTTTAATCGCATGTATATTTCGGACTTAACGCATATCTTGTAGATCTTGTACTAAAATGAATATGATTGGGTGTGGGTGGTTGAGTGGTACAAATGTGTAAATTTTGTTACGTGTTTTTACGTTTTTCTTGACCTGTATCCCTACTTTGTTATTGACGTGTCTTCTACCAAGAGAGTTTTTTTTTTTTTCGACTTTGTTTTCCTTTTTTTTTTTTTCAATTGTTGAAATCCCTGTCCCCCTTGACCAGAATACAAAACTCAACCGTTCAATAGTAGTTCATTTCTTACTCACATACATATTCATAACGGGATCAAAAATCATCTAACCGTATAACTTGTCTCAATGTCATCGTCATCTGCACAACCACATGAGACGCAGGTGAAACCAACAAGACACTTGGAAAGGGATGATATCACCACCACGTCCACCTCAATTGACTCTAAATACGAGTCAGAAGATGCTGAACTTCTCAAAAGAACTCAATACGACGAAACCTCCGAAACAATTGAATCATGGAAAAAATTAGAATCCATCTTAGCACCACTCTTGTTTACATTATTGGCATTTTTTGTTCGATTTTATCGTATTTCCATTAATGACAATGTTGTTTGGGACGAAGCTCATTTTGGTAAATTTGGCTCTTACTATTTGCGACACGAATTTTATCATGATGTTCATCCACCATTGGGTAAAATGTTGGTTGGATTATCGGGGTATTTAGCTGGGTATAACGGATCATGGGATTTCCCTAGTGGTGAAAAATATCCTGAATATATCGATTATACCAAGATGAGATTGTTTAATGCGACATTTTCAGCTTTGTGTGTTCCATTTGCTTATTACACAATGAAGGAGATTGGATTCTCTATTTGGACCACTTGGTTGTTCACATTGATGGTGACTTTAGAAAGCTCGTATGTTACTTTGGGTAAGTTTATTTTGTTGGATTCAATGTTGTTGTTTTTCACAGTGACTACGATTTTCTGTTTTGCTAGATTCAACAATTTCAACACTAAGCAACGTGAGTTTAGTAGGAAATGGTGGAAATGGCTTATGTTGACTGGTGTTTCTATTGGATGCGTGTGTTCGGTTAAAATGGTGGGGTTGTTTGTCACTACCTTAATTGGTATTTATACCATAGTTGATCTTTGGAACAAGTTGAATGATCGGTCAATTACATGGGTTAGATATGGGTATCATTGGGCTTCGAGAATTTTTGGATTGATTATTATCCCAATTTCCATTTTCTTGCTTTGTTTTAAAGTCCATTTTGATTTATTGTACAAGTCAGGTCCTGGTGATGCCAATATGTCCTCCTTGTTTCAAGCCAATTTACTTGGATCACAAGTTGGTGGTGGACCACGAGAAGTGTCCATTGTTCATTCAATTGTCACGTTGAAAAACCAAGGGTTAACTGGTGGTCTCTTGCATTCTCATGTACAAACATTCCCTGAAGGATCCAAACAGCAACAAGTTACCACTTATGGACACAAGGATTCCAACAATAATTGGATTTTCCAACGTCCAAGAGGTCAACCAAGCTACGATACTAGTGGCAACAATACAGATATTGAATATGTATTTGATGGTATGCCGATTAGAATCATGCACCCACAAACTGGTAGAAACTTGCACACACATGAGATTCCCGCTCCAGTATCCAAAACTGAATTGGAAGTTGCTTGTTATGGAAATTTAACCATTGGTGATGCCAAGGACAATTGGATTGTTGAGGTTGTCGATCAAGCTAGTAATGAAGACAAGATGAGATTACACCCATTGACAACCTCATTCAGATTAAAGAACGAAGTTATGAATTGTTATTTAGGAGTTTCAGGATCCACTTTGCCACAATGGGGGTTCAGACAAGGTGAAGTTGTTTGTTTCAAGAACCCATTCAAGAAAGACAAGAGAACATGGTGGAACATTGAAGATCACAGAAACGAGCATTTACCTCCAGCACCAGAGGATTTCAAGTTACCCAAGACGAGATTTATTCGTGATTTTATTCAATTGAATTTGGCCATGATGGCTACAAACAATGCCCTTTTGCCTGATCCAGATAAACAAGATGATTTAGCTTCTTCGTTTTGGCAATGGCCCACTTTAAACGTTGGTATTAGAATGTGTGGATGGGGTGCTGACAAGCCCAAATATTTCATGATTGGATCTCCTGCAACCACATGGACTTCAAGTGTTGGTGTTGTGGTATTTGCATTGATTACATTGTACTATCTCATTAGATGGCAAAGGCAAATTGTTGATTTCCCAAGTGATCAACCAGCAAGATTACAAAAATTCATAATGGGTGGTATTTATCCCATGTTGGGCTGGGGTTTGCATTTTATGCCATTTGTGATTATGGGAAGAGTAACATATGTTCATCATTACGTACCAGCATTATATTTTGCCATGATTGTGTTTTGCTTTGAAATTGAATTGTGGACCTCGAAATTGAACAAAAAAGGTGCTTCGGCAGTGAGTAAAGTTGCTTATGTTGCCTTATACTTGGCGTTGTACTTTATTGTTGGTTTTACATTTTATTATTTGAGGTTTTTTTCATTTGGTATGGAAGGACCCAAGGAGAATTGGAAACATACTCAATGGTTACAATCATGGAGAGTTTCTGATGACAATTATGTATAGGGAGACAAAGACTGAGACAGTTTTGGCGCTGTAGAGAGAAGAGTGGCATATATAAAAATACAAAGAGAGATTTTAATTTTTGCGAACAAAGAAAAAAAAAAAAAAGCGGGACCGAATGTAAACCATTCTTTTAGTAAGCAAAGTGATATAACCCAAATGATGAGTTTGAGAAACGTAATTTTGAAAAACAAGGCGGTACCTATGGCAATGAGGCTACTATGTACCCCACAACCTTGTATGTCGCATCTAGTTGCAAGCAGGTGGAACTCGACAACATCATCATCATCATCAGCAAAGCAAAAAACCCTCAAACCGTCATCATTTGCATTCCCCACTGATCCACCGCCACCCCCACAACCATCAGCAAAGAGGCAGCAATCTCAAGATACAGCTACAGTAACAAGACCCGATTCAGACGATTTCAAGGCCACAGTTTTAGTCCATGGTCAAACTGACAAGTCAATAGCCATAACTGATCGTGCATGCTCCAAACTCCAATCAATCAAGCAAGAAAATCCTTCTGACACAGCACTCCAGATCCAAGTTGAAAGTGGTGGCTGTCATGGATTTCAATACAATTTACACTTGATCAACCTAGATCAGTATCTTAATGAGCATAAACTGTCATCTGATGTGTTTGTATTTGAACGATTGGGGGCTCATATTGTTCTTGATGATTCAAGTTTAACGATTTTGCAAGAGCTGAAGTTGGATTATACTAAGGAATTGATCGGGAGTCAGTTCAAGATTGTTGATTCGCCGTATACTTCGACTGCTTGTGGATGTGGAGCTTCTTTTGATTTTGATTTTGATAAATTGGAACAAAATAAGAAGCAACGGGAGTAGGAGAGAGAGAGAGAGAGAGAGAGAGAAAGATTGTGTATAGAGTGGTTAGTTTAGACAATCACAATTGAAAATCGTATTTAGACAAAGAAATGTAGATGTATCTTACCCACCCCCTTTTTTTCTATTGAGCTAGTATTTCATTGATTCCCTTGATGCTTTGAGTCGAATAAAATCTGACATCGACATCTTCATCACTTTCCAATTTCTCCAAGTTGGATAATACTTGCAAATTGATCAACTTCTTTAATTCATCTTCATTGGGAGCTTGATTTCTTTGTTGAATTAATGATTGAACCAATGTTAAGTACGACTTGGCAACGTTGAATCTGATATTGGGCACGGAATCAGTGATTAATCCATTTATAAATGGCAAAACTTTATCAACAAGGACTGAGTAGTTGATAACTGGGATTAATGAAGTTATAGCAAATAAACAGGTGATTCGAATAATGAAATTTGAATAGTCAATCTTGTTATCATCATCATCGTCATCATCGTTTTCATCACCAGTATTATTGCCGTTTCCAACTCCAGAACCATCTTCATCCATCTTGGAATTTCTTTTATTCAATAACCGAGAAAGAATCTCTTCAGTAGCCCATTGCGATCCAAATATTACGGTTAAATTCTTCAAATTCTCTACTGCTGCTTCTCTAATGGCAAATACCGGATCCCATAACCATGACATGCACAACGACAACAATTCATTGTTGAAAAAAGATTGACCCAATTGATCAGCCAATTTTGGGATATATTCAATAATCGCCAATCTTACTCTCCATTTATGATCCTGTGCCAATTCAGTAATGGCGGGAAGTAAATTTGTTGACAAGAGGTTAATTCCAATCGTTTCATTAACCACCGATAAGTTGGAAATGATGTTTAATCGAACATCGGGGAACTCATCTTTCAACATTGTCAAGAAAATTGGTAATAATTTATCAATTGTTGGTTGTCTGGTTAAAATGGGGGATAACTCAGTAATGGTGGAAGCTAATGAAGCACGAACATTTTCTTGGGGATCTTGACTCAATTCATTAACAACGGGGACAATCTTGTTCAAGATGGTGGCTTTAGTAGGTGGATATTCAGTAAGCAATTTACAAAACCCAGGCAATTGTTTAGCAATGGCTTTTCTCACTTCCCCCTCATGATCCTTCATTAATGAAATAAAAGGATCAATCAATTGAAATAAATCCAGTTCATTGTGAGTGAAATTGATGGCAATTTTGCTAAATCTATCAGCAGCAGTATACCGAACCCTCCAACTATCATCTTTAATCAATTTTAATGCACTGGACAAGAAATCGGAATTAAAACTATACTCATGAATCTTTTGGAAAAATTCCAAAATAGCAATCAAGACATCAACACTAAGGAATTTGACAGAATCTTGATCATCATTAATCAAATGTTGAAACATCTTGGATATGATTTCCCAATCTTCATTGTTAACCTTGTTGACATCATTGGGTGACTCCTCGGTGAATTTAGTTAGCAAGTCAATCAAATGAGGTAAATTCGTCGCTGCTGCTCTTCGAACCATGGGATAATCATCAGTGACCAATTTCAAATATGTACGCAACAATTCCTTTCTGGTATTTGCATCAACACGAATAATCACCGCCTTGTATAATCCGCACGAGGCAATCTTTTTCAGAAACCAATTACCTTGACTTAACCCAGTAATTAACCCCAAAAATACATTATTTATCTCATCTTGATTCAATTCTTGACTAATTTGATTCAACGACTCGATAGCTTTATCTCTAACAAGTGGTTCTTCCATTGATGCCAATATGGTTAATATTTCAATTAATGGTTCACAATATTCATGACCACCAATTAAAGGTATAAATTCGCCCAATTTGGCTCCCAATACTGTAAACACTTCTTCTTCATCGTCTTGAGCAACATCGTGTAAAAATGGCAACAATTCTTTACGAGTTCTTTCGGGACCCAATGCTATGGCAATAGTGTCTAGTTTTTGCATGGCTTCGACTCTATTGGAAACATCATCGTGTTTCAATTCGTCCATCAATAATGCAAGGGGATATAAATCGTCCATATTGTTGAAAGTGGGATGTGGAAGGATACTATGATAGAATTATGTGGCGTAGTTAGATTTATTGTATGTTTTGATGTGTATGGGTTGTAGTCTGGTTGATAAGTAATAGTCCTGGTTGTTTGGTTATGATTATTGGTGTTGTTTTCGATTGTCTTTGTCAATCTATCTGTTTGTCTGTCTCTGTCTCTGTCTCTGTCTCTGTCTCTGTTTCTCTATTTGTTTTGTTGAAAGGTTTTTTTCGACTTTTTGTTTTTTCTTTCTTTGAGGAACGTCCACAATCAATCAATCAATCAAAATCAAACTTATACTTATTATAACTAAATCTACAATTTACCATTTAGGGGTGGACTGAACATATGTATATGTACAGTTGAGACTTACCGCCACTGGATTAATGAGTAAGTACGATCTTCATTGGCATACAATGTGTATCCTATTATTAATGTTGTCATTATTGGGTACGTCGTTTCCCTTCAGCAAGGGTTTTTCTGTGCAACTCGCACGACTTTTGGATCATAGTTTCCATGTTGTATGAACGATTTGACCAAGTATAGCCAGTTCTAAGTGATCTTTATAGAAGGTTCCAATGACTATGAAATACGGGTTCTACACTTAGTAGACGAGTTCAAAAATAAGCACCCCCTTTTCTCTCTATATCAGACCCGTTGAAACTGTGAAAAATCACTTCCCTTCCAGATAGACTTGAAGTATATACCTCTTTAAGCTTCCGTTTTACGTGATTGTGCTATTCTTCTGTCCCAATTACATCTTGGAGGTACAGTTTCAATGGCTAAGTAGATTATGTAGTGGGGGGACGGGTGTGTCACTAGAAGCAAGCAAACACTTTACCATGCATTGGCTAGAGAAGAAACTAGACTATAGCAAGGATGAAACAATCCCATCCATTCAATAGCATAAACTGTAAATCATGTTGTTCGGCAGATTGGCTGGCGGTTGCTGCAATACAAGTTCGACCAAAACCAACGTGAACCTCACCCAGTGACACAAAAACTCGCTCAATTATTTTCAACAAAAAACATGTAAAGTTCTTTCACCTCCACGTTTTCTACAAAGCTCTATAGATATGCCAGCTGAACCTACCAAACTCGATATTATCGACTCGAAAATATCACCTGAAGTGAGGGCCGCTTATAACGCAAAGCTTGCCCAATATGAAAGTAACGCTTATTCATATTGGCAGTTTTCTATCGTATCTAACAAGTTTGTCCAGTCACTAGATGAAACCGATGACACAACGTTCAACTACCTTGATCAACACTTTGGTAAAATTGGTGAATGGGATGACTTGATTGAAGAGCTTCACTTGTTGAACAAACAAGCTGATAAAGATACTCAGTACAAGATTTTATTCCTAGCTCGTCACTATACCGGGTACCACAATATTGCCCATGCTAAATACGGTGATGATGCATGGAACAACCACTGGTCAAAATTGAATGGTGATGATGAATATATTTGGGGTCCGGATGCTGAATTAACCCCTGAGCTGATTGAATTAGCCAAAAGAAATAGTGGATTGATAGCTAAAGAGTTGGAAAACAACCGTCAGCATAACAAATCATTAATAACTCCCAAAAAGATGTACGTGTCACCATTGAGAAGATCCATTGATACTTTATATTACACTTGGAACCCAATCATCAATATACAGCAGATACAACCCTACATTCAAGAAAACTGGCGTGAAACTACTGGGGTACACACTTGTGACAAGCGATCAACAAGATCAATAATTGCTGACAAATATGAACCATTAGGATTTGTGATTGAGCCTGGATTCACTGAGAAAGATGAATTGTATCAAGATGATTATCGAGAACTGTTTGATGAACAAGCAGCAAGAATGAATGTGGCTTTACAACAATTGTTTACTGAAAACCATGGAAATGGAGTTGATATTGTTGGGATCACTAGCCATTCAGGTAGTATCAAGACACAATTACTAGTGTTAGGTCATCGACCATTTGCAGTACAAACTGGAGGCATGATTCCTGTGTTCGTAAAGGCAGTCAGAAGAAAAGGTGGATCTGTAAGCAATGGAAATGAAAGTAAATGTAGAGTTGTGTAGATAAGAGTATCATTGAATAGACTTCAGCTAATAGAACAACATTGGAACATCTTTGGGTGAGGGATATAGCCAAAGAAGCTTGATCTGTTTTGTGTTGATCTTTTGACGTCGAAACAACCGAGGCACAAGAAATCGTGCTATTCACTTTCGTCTTTCTTGCACCATACGGGTAGCAAAAAGTATTTCCCGTGCTATGAATCCGTCTTGCTTAAAGCATTGTTCCCGCTAAGTGTCATAACCATACAATGAGTACAATAGGTTCAAGCAATAGCAATCTTTCCTCTAATCAAAAGTGAGAGAGGGGAAGGGGTGTAAAAAAAAGGAGATTCATGCTGTACATCTGCTTAAAATTGTAACCATTCGTTTCAAAAGAGTTATAATAAACGGTGTCAAAATGTTGCAGCTTGTAGTAAATGCATCGAAGCACATAGCGAATCTATATCTATACCTCTCATGCTGAAGTGCTGTGCTGTACTTTTCTTTAGTAAATCTCATGATCTCTCATGATCTTTATGAAATATGTCAATACGAAATTATGCTTGCGTTTCTTTTATCCCCTTTGTGCCAAATCTTTTTCGATTCTCAGGGCAAAAAAATAAAGCGTGGCTCTCTCTCTCCCTCTCTATCTCTATTGTTTTAGTTGCAATTTGCAGAGTGCCACGTGGGCAGATGCAATTTTTTTCCAGGTTTGCAAATTTTCTGGTTACAAACTTATTGTTCTTTCGGAATAGTATGGCGCTTCGGTTTTGTGAAGGAATCAACCGAAGCAGCTATCAAAAAGATAATAAAGCAAAGAACACAGAGTACGAAGTTTGAGAGCGGTGAACTGCAAGCTTAGCTCCATCATGGAAATTGACACGTTCCTGTCCTTAGACTTGGTCCGTAGTGTTGCTATGGAAGTTGATCTAAGTAGTTGTTAAGCGAACAGGGACATCTCCCCATCGCAACTGCCTGTGAAGATTTGTAGAAACTCGCTGTAATTTCTTTTCTTACACCCGAGGATCACAACAGGCTGAGTGAGGGAAAATGGCAATAGAAAAAGACAAAGGGACTACTGCCTTCTCTAGTATTCAAAAGGTTACCACTGCATGTAAAAATAGGGATCAATAGAATGCTCTTTTGAGGTGGAGGAGGATGCTGATTAATGGTCACACGACAATAATAAGTAACTAAGGTCACACGACAACATAGAACTTTATTGTCCCCAAAATATTATTGGTTTTTTTGAGGCCTTTTGTTCTCATCTTCATTTGTGAACCGACTGCAAAATATAATAAATGAATGGAAATTATTACTTAGTAATAGTTACACAATCACAATATCCCAAACCATCACATGTTTGTGTTCATCACTCTCGTGCCTTTTGAAAGATCGAGGCGTTGTCGAAAAAACGAGATCGGTTTAAAAGAGAGACAAGATGTCAATAGTATGAATGTGTTGGTGCAAAGAAAAGTGTAAAGTTTTTTAAAGAAAGAGGTATCTTTTAGAGTAGTCTATAAAATGCGATGAGAATTATAAACAGAATTAAACTTTTTGTAAATACGGAAATTAAGCTTTTGAGCTCTAAAGCGAGGTGTTAGCCATGTTCTTTTTTTTGATGTTGAAGATAAAAGGGAACTAGTTTTCAACTGAAACTCTTCCTGTGAAATTACTGAATCCAGCTCTTTTATATCGTTGTTTGTATCTAATGTTATTTCAGGACCCTGGTGTTTCGAATGGTTAATGTGAACTCAAGTTCGTTTTCAGAAATATGGGAGGTGCAAATGCAAGATGCTGCCACAGTCTACAGTCTTTATTATTTTACGAGATTGACCAGCTGAGGTAGGCATATATAGCCGAATGTCAACAAGATTAGTAAACAATTACTACATGCACCTTTCAAAACCTTGATTTCGGGTGATTAGTTTTGAGCTTTTGAGGGTTATACGCAATTAAAGTATTAATAATCAACCGAATCTGAAACGACGTTACATTCATCTATGTTTACACGTTTTAGGTTTTTCTTCTCTTATTTTCTTCTCTTATTTTCTTTGGGAAATCAACGTTTGCACATCTGTTTCTAGAATTAGAAAACTGCTGCAGAGAAACTGAGGAAGAAGTTCCCCTCATAAGTAGACGTTAATTTACTCCAACAGTAAACAGACCAACTCAACCGTTGAAGCTGCCTTTTGATGAGCCGTTGGTTTAAGTAAAAACGCATAAAAACGCATTAAAACGGGTTATTAAATTCACTCCCCCTTGTGTATATCGTTATTATATTTAATGTCTTTGACTCCTGTAAAATCACCACTATAATATTTAAAAAGGGCTTAAAAGGTATACCACTAAAAGGGAACCGCATATTTCAAATATGCAAAACTTCGTAAATTATTATCTCGCATACACACAGTTGCAACTGACACTTTTTTTGACTTATTTATGGATGTCACATCTTATACTGAATATAACTACATTTGCATGAAAAAGGAAAAAATCTCTCACGTCTTCATCCTCCTGTCAATACATTTCAAAAGACAACGACTATCTCTATTCTCAAGAGGGCTTAAAAAGTAGAGGATGAGTTTATCATTGTTGGTTATTCTTAAAAGGTAGTGCATTATGGTAAATTCCTATGGGCTGTATACTTTTTGTGATGTATTATTTATCACTTTTTGTTTTTAAGCGTCTTGCATAGTTGAATAGCTTCCTAGACTTGACAGTCTTGTGACCTTTATACTGAAACAGAAATTGAGCTGTAATACATAATGACTGTTATACACAAAAGTGAAACCTGTGCTCTGACTTATAGTAAATTTCATAATGGATGGTTGACACTGGCCCCTTCAGCAGGTGAAGAAAGTTTATGTTTTTTAAATGAATATCAATCATACGACCAAGAAAAACTCTTAACTTGGTTCCCCCCTTCCTCCTCTATATGTATTGTAAATCCCAACTATTCTATCACACTATTGTTTTCTGTGCTTGATGATGGTTAGATTACTCTTTGGTTTTTGTGTAATTATTAGACTTTGTCGGTTTTAATCACTTGTACACTACTCTTTGCATAATCAATTTTTTAAATCTATCCCAATCAATCAATAAATACTCAAAAGGGAACAAAAGCCAAATATAAAAAAATAAAAACTCTTCTAAAACTCAATAAATTCACAAAAACCACTTTGACTTTCTGGTCCTCTGTTTATCTGAGAGTCTCCTAATACACATATATATATATATATATATATATAACCCTATCCACATGTTCAGCAACTTATACAAATAAAATTACGCCCAATTTTCTATCATTCGAATTAAATTAAGCGCCTGATCAAATTTCGACTACATCATATCTGCTAGCAACTACGATAACAAACGCGCCACCACTCCACTTTGACACAACAAACGCTTGAATAATATACTTGCAACATCGTCATATACGTCGTTAAACCGTCTCACACACTCCTTTCATTCTGCATTTTACATATTTCAAAGTAGGTTTATTCAAGAGCAAAACCAATTTGATTCTGGCCCATATTTTGCATCTGTTTTATGACTCAGCAACTTTAGTACCCAAACAACTGGAAACCACCAATCTAAACAGAAAATCCTTCTCACCATAGATGAAATTTGGCAACAACTTGCAGCATCTATCGGTACCCGAATGGAGAAGCTATAATATTGACTATAACGACTTGAAGTATAAGATCAAACAAGTCACCAAACAGGATTCTAAGGACCTTTCGCAGTTAAGATTAGCATTTATTGAAAACATCGACTATGTCAACTTGTTCATACAGACCAAATACGGTGAGTTGAGCCGTAAATTTGCATTTCTTGAATCAATATTCAACAACCTACAACATTCGAAGGATAATATAGATGGTTACGACTCGCTACGATCGTTTCTCATTGAAATTGATGAATTGTTTTACGAAGCTATTGAGTTGTCGATAGTGTTGAAAAATTTGTCCAAGTTTATTTTGATTCAAAAGATTGCCATCAAAAAGATATTCAAGAAATTCCTCAAGTATTATCAGTATAAGAAAGTGGGCACCAAATTCGTGCTTGATTTGAAGGATGATCACCTAATCAACAACCCACAATCATTTGTCAATTTTGACCTAACTAAATTGACCCTAAAATTGACAAACCTAATCAATTTGATCAAATATGAACGGAAATATGTCGAATCTTTTAACAGTGATCTACATCGGAAAAACTCCTTGTTTTCGTTGGCATCGTCTTTAAACACTACTTCTGATTATCAAACTTCGATATTAGCAAACAATCATAACAACAATAGCTCACAACTAGTTCCCAACAAAAGTTGCACCTTCACCGCAAACACCACCGCCACTGCCACCACGAATTCATCACCAAATACCGCCATCACTACTGCATCAAACACCACTAGGAACTATTATAACTCCAACCCACAACAGATTCCGACATCGCCTGAATCGCAATTTGATTTAACCGTGCTACTAAAACGAAATTTTCAATGTCATTGTCTTATACCAAATGAGTCGACTAATGACGCCATTCTCAATTTCAACGTCTACTTGAATCTCAAATGTATTGAAGATAATCTTGTTTCGGTTATATACTTGAATCAAGACTTGTTGAAAGATCCTGCACTTATTTTGTCAAGTGATACTAGTCAACTATCGCTTATTATGGCTCCCACTGGTGGTTTAAGAAAATACTCGTACTGCATTTTGCCTAATGAAGTTGTTGAGGTGTTTTTGTTGCATTTGCAAGATAGATCCAACGAAGAATACAAGAGTCAATTGTATGGTTATTTTCAGGAATCTAGTCAATTGACAAAAAAAACCATCAATTTCATCATAGCCAATGACTACTTGCCGGTGTCGAAAGCCTTTTGTCAGCGATCGAGATTCAAAATTGATAAAAGTACTGGTGATACCATCATCAACAATGATAATAGCATGCTCATTGATCAAGCAGGATCCTCTTGTCAACAGCCTTCACAACCAGATGAAAATGATTATTATCTCACATTGGAATGTAATATATCCACCACCAATAAACCCAAACACATCAACACCATTGCCTTCCCCGACAACTACGATGATATGGATTGTTTCCCTCACAGTCATCTTGGTATATTCTCCAATGATTTGAACTTGTCGGAATTCGAATCGTCGTTACTGACTGAGGTGGATTCTCAAACTGGTGTGATACGAAATAGTTATTCTCCTTCATTTGCTCGTCGGTTCCCAAAGAAATTGCAAATGATTTTGCAAAACAATGCGGTATCTTTATACAAGGGCTTCAACTTTTATCAGTATCAGTTATCATGTTATTACAATATTGTCCCCAATGGAGAATTTATCAATAACCACTACACCAATTTACTCAACTTGAACTTGTTGAAAGAATTTGAAAATATTGATGCTTGTAATCAACAATTGAACCAAGAAGAAGATCTCATTAAAGCCAAGTCGGATGGTATAATGAAGCATAAGATGTCCATACAAAATCTTCAACAGGAAAACCAAGTGATTGAACAACAAGATCGACAACAAAAACAACTGAGGCTTTTGCAATCATCACATTTGCACCATCAACATCAGCAAGATAGTTTTGGTTCGAGCATATTTGAGAATGTGAGACGTGATTCTGGAAGCTTGTCACCCAATGACGTCGTCAACTTAAGTGATGAAGTAGCTGATTATGACGTTGTGGATTTACAAAACAATCAAGTTACTAAATTCTTAACTTCACTTTTCAATTTAAAGGATAGATTTTTTAACCAAAATTCTGAACCAAGATACAAAAAACAAGACAAGCAACATTTCATTTATGAAAACCCATACTATTTTCCCAAAGACGATCATGACGAAACAGATGAGCATCAACACTTGCTTGACCCTTATACCAAGCTCCTCTCCTTCTACAACCAAGAGGATGTCAACAACTACTCAACATACGATTCCATCAATGAGGAGCCAATGTCATTTTTTCAACGTAATGAGCACCAGCTGAAATATGAAGCCGATTATGATCAAACTCTAAGCTACATATATTTCACATTGACGATTATTTCCCTATTCCTTTGTGGTATTCAATTAGGTACCATATACTCAATATTTACAAATATTGATGATATTGAAGATTCAAAGTTTTTGATTCGTGATAATTTGGGAATTTTCATTGTATTAGTATTGGGAATGATTATTCTGGTGGGGTTTAACTTGTTGGCAATCAATCTTCTTTGGTTTAGGTATACTTCACCTGTCAAGTTCCACAAGTTTGTTGTTAGTGGGGCATTGATCATCAACGTGATGGGGTGTATTTGGAGTTGTGTTTTGTTGTTGCATTGTTTTTAAGAACGCTGTGAAAGGGTTGCATATTTAGTCTGGACTTTTTTCCTCATTGTATAAGCATTTAATTTTACGACTATAGCATTCAGATAACATGCACGGGATGTAGATCGAGAGTTACGAGGTGTGATCACTTCTGGGGTGTCAAAAAAGAAAAAATCTCCCGGGGGCGAGTCGAACGCCCGATCCCAAGATTACAAAATCTGGTATAGTAAATTACAGTCTTGTGCTTTAAACCAACTAAGCTACCAGGAGAATTTCACAAAGAAAACTTGCTACTGCCAAAGCAGAGAAGACTTTAATAATCACGTTTTTGGTAATTACACAAACATTTATTGCTTGTATAACACCCAGTTCAAGGGTCTAGAGCCTCCAGAGGATATTCTAGTGGCTATTACCATTAGTTCCTAAGTACCCGTAGAACACGAAATATATGATTGTGAGACTATCGAAATGTAAAATTCACTATTTTGCACCCAATTTGTTGCAAAAATGTAGCATTCTCATTGGTGATTCAATAACACTTAGTACGTTACGTCATTTGAAAAACGTCACAAGTGAGCTCACTCAACCACGAAATGATATGTTGACTTCCTATTGTAGTACTTGGTAACCATTATGAAGACACATTGTATTTTAATTCTCATTGAAAAATTGAGTAAGGGGCGTATTCCTGGATGAATATAATTCAACCAAATAATACAATCAGCTTCAAAATCAAATTTCATTTGGAGTTTGGAAGTACCCCAAGAAAGGGGATATTTTTAATTGGTATAGAAATGACTCCTGATCTAATTTTCTACCATTGTTATTACAGAAATCACTGTAGAAACCAAAAGTTATACCAATCATTATAATCGGGACGCAATGGCATGATTCAAATCGAAAAAAAGGGAGGCATAGATATACATCAGGGAGGAAACTTCATGCCTATCTTATAGCTGATAATATCATGATGGTTCAACGAGTTAAATACAGGATTAACTTGTGAAACATTGCGTGGATACATAAGCGATCACATTAATCTGTTATATATCATCAACTTTGACACAGCATTGAATAAAGTATTGGTATTCATGAAAGTTGAGTTTGCTATCGATTACAGTTCAATAATACAAACTACTACCACGAATGCAACAAATTGGTCGACAATCTGAACACCGTGCATAATATTGAGTTTATTGTCAAGGAGTTGCTGAAAGTTCAGAGTGCAGCGGACTTCCAGGAGGCACAGAAGTTGTTCAAACAACTCATGAGGAGTACAGAAAATGTGAGTCAAAGAAGCTTGAGTCGTCACCTTAATAATCTGTGGAAGTGGCATGAATACTGGCTTCGTTGTTACAAGTCATTTAATGATATTTCATACAGTGTTAACGCCTCTGATTGTCCTTTGTGCCAATATCTTATGCCTACTACTCATGCTGATATATTATTTGCCCTTCAATGGCTTCAGAAGCTCCTCAAAATTGAAAGGAAGCCAGAGGACCCCGGTGATGCTATCAAAGAGATGGACCTAAGCAAATCTATATTACGGGTAAAACTCAACAACTCTATATCATGGGTAAAACTTAACAACTTTATACAGTTTCTGATAAAATCGCGAGCTCTCAATGTGGGAAAAGCCATTCGATGGTAGGCGCAGCCGTCTAGTTGAGCGGCAAGAGGCTTTATGAAAAATTAAAACCTAAGTTGTAGACGTTAGTAAATTTTGTGAATCGGTTTATATTGAAAGACGAAGAGTTGAAACAAGAAATGTCTACCACGATTCGTTTTTAGTACATGTGGAAAGATGGTTTTGAAGTGGATGCCATGCTGTAAAGTGATTTCTTGAAATCATGTAGTATCTTACGAATGATCTACTGCTTCCTTTTAAAGTAAAACTTTTCCCTTACACTGTGGCTATTGAAAAAAATCATGCTATTACATTATTTACTTCATATTTCGTCTCTTGTTAATGAATGATAGACTATTTGTATTGTTGTTGCTGTAGTATAAATCATTTTCAATTAACTTGTTATTTCCTTGGTAGAATATTTTGAAACAGTTGCCAAAATTGACGAGGATTGATTTGAAACCGTATTTGGCGGTTGAGACTATGTGGACATTTGATTGTAGGTGTAGTGGGTACGCTGTCTTTTTCCCGTCACTAAGGGAAATGATGAATCCTTCGTATGATTCTCTTGCGGCGGCATTTGATTTCGTGTTTCGTTGACGAAGTGAAGTGAGCCCTTGATTCTCAAATACTGCAGATGATGCATTCGGCTTTGTCGACGAAGCTTTATCTTGACATTTGATCTTTTCGAATCCGATAACCATATTCACATCACTAACTTGCCAACACTTTATATCTTCATACCAATATTGACTTTCACAAACAGCGCTAAAACCAAGACATCGAATCTCTCTCGGATCTCTTTCAGCACGAAGGCATATACTGTTCTTCGATCTTTGCAGGTCAATCTTGTATGTGTGGGCAATTAAAATGCCAGAGTCATCCTCGTACACCAATGATAATGAAGTAACTGATACACAACCGCAAAATTTACAATGTGTTGGTTGTGAATGTGCAACTTTGAACGTACCTGGTTTGAAATGGCCAATGTTGAACGTTTTCAACACAATGCCAGTTTGAACATCGATTAAGCTTGCGGTAAAGTCACAAACAGACACAATCATACCAATAAACTCAATCGGGATCATCACAGGTGGGTTGAGCTTATGTGATTGCTTCATTGTTGTCACCATGTAGCTCCCATTAGTAAACACTTTAACAGGAAACTCTCGAAACACAAAGTTGTTGTTGACCACAATTCCAACAATGAATTCTCCAGTGGTTTTTTGACAAACAATCTTGTCATTAACTCTGGGTGTTTTAACTTTAGCAGCAGCGGTAAACGGTTCAAAAACTTGTTCATCCACAGAACCCTCATCACCAGAGATGACCAACACCGTACCATTATTGAGCACCAACACAAAGTCTTCTGGTATATTTTCTAATTTAGTCTTTGAAGCTGGATTTGTACGCGATGACGGCGAAAGTGGTGCAGCAAATGGCGATGTTTGGGTGGTTGTTAGTATAGGGGAATCTGGACAACGAATTATAGCGCTATGCGATTCAGTCGCTAGCGTGCTTGAGCTCCCACGCTTGGCCCTAAGTAATTTCCTCGCCAAGAACCCGGGAACTGTTTTATGCCTGAAAAAGGACTCCAATACTTTTGTACTTCGATTTATACTAGGATGCTGTTGTATCCATTTCAATTGAAAGTTCTTGTAGCAATAAATTGAATGCTTATTGAAACAGATTAAGATAATATACACTCCATCATCACTGATGGCAATGTGGTTTACCGGCCATATATCTGTTGCGAGGATGTGCTTTTCATTAGAGCTCGGCGACCACGCAGTAACAGTATGGTTTAATTCAAATGAAACAACAATTGGACAACTGGGGTTCGTTATCACATTTAGTATATCTGATGATTGAAGGCTTCGTAGTTCAATTGAATTGAGTTTTTCCTTCTCGGGACTGATATGGCTGTTACGATTGATGGAGGGAGATCTTAGATTAAGACAAATTAGTATGACTGAGGCTATGAACACAAGGGATAAAATTGCTTCCACGTAAAACAAATTGATAAACGATTGATCCAGGGGAATCATATTATGAGCATCTCGTTATGTGAATGGCTATAAATTTGGAGGGTGGAATTGGGTTGAAACCAACGATCGTTTCGGATGTGCCTAATCTCTCTTCTCTGTCGTTTAGATCTCAATACGAACTGTGTTTAAAATTTTTTTTTTTGGTATTTTGTTGGTGCACAAAATTGGTCACAAGATTTAGATCACACAGGAGTACTTTGAGTCGGGATTAAAACAATTACCACTAGGCTTTAGCGCTAAAAGCTGAGACAGCCAGAGGGACACCAAGCAGCACGAAATTACATAACAATACGTGTATAATTCTATCATCTATACATCATCAACGCTCTAGTCATTGAAGTTGTTGAAGCCTGGATTACACGTTCTAACAACACCATCTTTTTCGGAAAGCTTGTTCAAAGTTTCAAAATCTTCCTTACTCAAAGTAAATGTCTTGATGTTGGAAATGATTCTTGAATCAGTAACTGACTTTGGTAATACGACAGTGTCTCTTTGAACAGCCCAAGAAACTAAAACTTGTGCTGGTTCAACACCATTCTTTTCAGCAATATCAGTGATGGTCTTGTTTTTGAACAATGGCGACTCGCTCGAACCCAATGGTGAATAAGCTTCCAAAATAATGTTTTTTGATTTCAAGTAGTCGTACAATTCAGGTTGAGTCAACAAGGGATGTGCTTCAACTTGGTTAGCGGCTGGGACAACATCAACACCATCAGCATTTAAAAGCTTTTCTAATTTCTTAACAGTAAAGTTGGAAACACCAATTGCCTTGACTTTCTTACCTTCCTTGTATATTTTTTGTAAAGTTTTCCAGGTGTCAACGAAGTCGTGGTCCGAGTATGGTTTATCAGTTTCTGGATCAGTGGAAACAGGCCAGTGGATCAAGTACAAATCAACATAGTCAAGGCCCAACTTTTTCAATGATTCATCCAAAGCAGACTCGACGTCTTTGTGCTTCTTGTTCCATAATTTTGTAGTGACAAACAACTCGTTTCTAGGAATTCCAGCAGCAGCAATCCCTCTACCTACTTCTTCTTCGTTTCCATAAATGGCAGCAGTATCAATATGTCTATAACCATTCTTCAATGCTGTCAAGACAGAGTTGTAAGCAGCGTCTTTTTCGCTAGCACGCCATGTTCCCAAACCAACAGCTGGGATCTTGGCACCTGTGTTTAAAGTGAATTCAGTAGTGTTTACTTTCAATTGAGCTGACATGATTTAAGATTGTTTGTATATTTGTTGAGTTGAGGAAAAGTAATGAGTGGTAGCATGAAGAAAATGTTGGCAATGGGGGCGAAATCAGCGACTATTTATATTGTTGCTGAATGGCGTCTGGTGCCACTGATTTGTGTCAAAATCTGACAGCAAAAAAAGAAATGAGATTTTTGACGCCACACGTTGGGCCGGAATTGCTAAAGTGGGTACTCCGAGCCCCCGAAAAAAACAACAGAGAATGGGGGATTGGTGGTCCCCCCCACCTGCATAGAATGACGCATTCAAAATGACATCATACAATTAGTGAAACAACCTTCCTCGTACAGCTACCACCATGACAAAAAGGAGATGCCGATTAGAGTTATCATTTGATAAAGCAACTGACCAGGAAGCGAAAGCGCAAAAAAATTACACAACACATTCTAGTGATAGCTCAGAAAAAGCAGGTCGTTGATATAGGGGGTAGCCAGATCAACACTATCCGACTATCAATATGAGCTGCAGATCGAAACGAGAAGGGCACGGAAAAGGACCAAGTGTTAAACGAAATCTAAAAGCGGAATGGTCGTGCGATAAAAAAGGAGAGCATTTTCAGTTTGCTTAGAGTCAGTCGAGGATGTAATCAATTAATGACACAAGTATTGTTCAACTATGAGAGTGAAATATTGAACCAGCAACTTAGACTTTACGAGGGTCCCAACAATTATGTGGATGAAATAGAAAGAAGGCAATCAATTCAACAAGAATTTGTCGCTAGTTTGCAAAACTTGGTATTCAGTAGAAGTCATTAAATCAGCAAATCGCCACGAAGCTTAGTGTGAAGGTTCTTGGAATAGTTTTTGACTATACGCCATATCAAAGAAAGAGGATCATACCACAAGAAAACATCGTATCTAGAATCCCGTAGCTTCCCTTGTTCGATAAAGGCCTTGCATCTCTAGTAAGGCATTTTCAGTACTCTTCTTTGTTACATACTTTGAAAGTGTCGTGTGAACGTCGTGAAATTGAAATTGAACGGGAAAAAAAATTCTCAACTTCGACTACTCAACGGATTCGGATTATTCAACTGCAAAGATGGAATCGGCACTTAATACCACTTTGGGGGCACGTTTGAGTGCGTACTTGGTTACTGCCGACGATTTCAAGAGACAAAGAACTAGAGTCAACAAGAGGATCCTCAAGCTACGTCGTGATTTAAATTTGGTAACCAAAGATACCAAAAATTACGGCGCAAAGGAGCAAACATCGAAAATCACACCTCAACAGTATGATGAAAATAAGGATTATGGGTTGATTGAACTACTTTTAGCTGAAAGGGACATGTTGTATGCCAGTGAGATTAAAGCAAAATTGGATATCAATAGTGAAAAATCGTCATCATACACTACTTTATTGAAAACCAAGATGAAGAGAGCCTTATTTCACGTCGACAACTTGATAAAATTGACGGCAGGCGAGGTCAATGATAAGATTCGCATTGAAGTTTACATCTATGCTGCATTGGTTGCTGGTCAATTATCAATAACGAGAAAACAATGGTTCAAAGCATTGAATGCAATTTCGATAGCCAAGTGCAGTTTAGATTACTTGAACGCACAAGATAGCAACAAGGAATCTTTCAACAAAACATTGTGTAATGAATTACTTGAAAACACGGTTGATCCTTCATTGAACTTGGCTGCTTCGCAATTGGATGACGTGCCATCTACCGATTTGAAAACGTTATCAAGAAGATATTGCCATGAAAATTGTTTTCCAGAAATATCACCAGTTCTTAAGTTGATTGACCCACTGTTTACCAAAGATATCTCATCATCGGTAAAGTTGCAGAAAGAGGTGGATTGGAGGGGTCATGTTGCAACAATTTACAACGATGAGCTCGCTTACAAAATTCAGGAGTTGACAAGTGATAAAGAATGGGAAAAATACAATGATGCAAATCAATTTGACCATGTGATTGCATCTTGGATCAACATTTTGGAATTGCATAAAGAGGATACTCAGAAAAATCAAGATGACGATGACATGGAAAAAGTTCAAGATAGGGCAATCTTATCAACCTATATAAACTACAATTTGTTATTCACGAAACTCAAAAGGGATTTGTTGTTGGTGGGTCAATTGGCCGCCCACAAGAATGTCGAAGATAACAAGGATATAATCAGGATTTATTTGGGTATAATTAAACTCGTTGAGGAGTTGAAAGAGCTTCCTGGTGTTTACAACGACGAGGATTTGCATTATTCGCTAGAAAACTTGGGGAAATTTTACGAAGCTCAAAAAAACGTTGTCATTGCCGAGTCTTATCAATTTAATAATAGATTTGCCGAAAGTTTGAAAATTTACAACTATGTCAATCAGCAATTGCAAGTTTCTCATGACTATTACAAAGTCGGTTTTCCATTCAATGTGAGCACGAATACAGAAGTTGCATTTTTCAAAGTGCATTTGGAAAAGAAGGTATTACAAGCTCAAGTTAGTGCCCAATTCGAACAAGGAAAACGAGCAGCTTGTTCGAAATACACCATCGAGGATATGAAAAAATTTCCTATTGGTTTGAATGTGATTAACCTTGATAAGATTGAACCAGTCATGTGTAAACCAGTTTTGTTTGATATTGCATTCAACTATATTACACCTGCGATTGAACCTGCACAACCTGTTCAGGCAACAACTCCTGCAATTGAAACCAGCACAGAGGAAACTAAAAAGCGTGGGCTTTTTGGTATCTTTGGTGGACGTAAGTAGATGTAAATCACCGTTTAATACGTAATGAAGCACAAGCGATTTTGATGAGTTGGCATAAAGCAGACAAATTTGTAACTGAAAAAAAAAATGAAGTCTCAAAGACGAGATTAATTTGTTCTCACCACGACACCTATGAAGAAAGAAGGACTGGCATTATCGTTAGCGATATGTGTCTTGGGTCTATATAGCACATTCCTCACATGGTCCGTCTTACAAGAACGAATTAACACAACACCATACGGTGATAACGAATACTTTCGAGCACCACTAATTATAAACATTGTGCAAGCTTTTCTTGCATCGATAGTAGGATTGTTCTACACTGCGGTGACATCCAAGTCGTCTCCATTTGATGTGTTTACTCAGAATGGGAAGCAAGGATGGCAGGTTTTCAAGTCGTTAGTGCTAATATCCATTTGTTCAAGCGTAGCTTCACCAATAGGATACAAATCATTGGCTCATTTGGATTACTTAGCTTACTTGTTGGCAAAATCGTGTAAATTGATTCCGGTGATGCTTGTACATTTCATATTATACAAGACCAGGTTCCCAATGTTTAAATATATTGTTGCACTGTTGGTAACATTGGGGGTGACTATTTTCACTTTGGCTCATTCAAAAGAGAGCAGAAAAGTTAATGATGGAAATACTGCATTAGGACTAGCTTACTTGATTGGAAGCATGTTGCTAGACGGATTGACAAATTCTACGCAAGATCAATTGTTCAAGATTCTGCTAAAGAGGAAGTTTACTGGTGCCAACTTGATGTGTGTTTTGAACTTGTTTATATTTGTGTTAACCACGGCATACCTTGTCCTATTTCAAAAATCAGAGATTAGCGAAGCTTATCAATTCATTCAACGATACCCTCAATTGTTGTATGATATTGTTATATTTGCCGGCTGTGGTGCTATTGGACAAGTGTTTATATTCATCATCTTGGAACATTTTGACTCAATTGTGTTAATAACTGCAACAGTCACGAGAAAGATGTTAAGTATGATGTTAAGTGTGGTTTTATTTGGTCATCATTTGAATATCAAACAATGGATTGGCGTCGTATTGGTGTTTGGTGGAATCGGGTTTGAAGCTTTTACCAAGTTTCAACAAAAGAAAAAGCCAAAAAGTGATTAGGGGTGGTGTATATATACGTGAATGGCTATTAATAGAATTTTGTATTTTTAAACCCGTTGTTTATTTCGTATTCATTGATTTAACTAGCAATAAATGCAACTTTTAAATACCAACTCTTAAATACCAACCGTGTCTTTCCTTCTCCAATCCATGAATGCTCAGGCTACTGTATTATCCCATCTAAGTACTCTTCAATCTTTTTCTTAATATTTTCCTTTACTTCCAGCGGTACTGATTCTTCAGCTTTCGGCCTAACATATGCATACAAATCACTCAAGTTTTTTGTTTCTAGTTTCTTCTTGTCCCCACCTTCATTTAATCTGTCATTAGCAATTTGCGCCACTTTGTCGTACCATCCACTTTCATACAATTGTAGTTTTAGTTGTTTGTTGATGAGATCATAGTTCCCCGATGTCACCAAGTGTTGTTGGATTTTTGATTTTATTTGATTTAGTTCATCTTGCTGGGTCATGTTCTATTGTGTTGTATACTAACGTATGATTAAGCTGACTCTATGGCTTGTCGCAGAGGAGGTCGACCTGTGTTGTCAGTGATACTGGTGATGACGTCGGTCTTACTACGGCGGTTTTTTGTCTGTGCTATTTTTTCTTTTTGCAATTTTTCAAAAAGCAATCCTCAACTCACACTCACCCCTTTATGATTAAAAGAGTACTTACACGAGCAATGTCAACAAAAGCTTCCCCATATAAGTCTAAGGTAACTGCAGTTGAACCATTGCAACAAGGTAAATGGATCCAGACAAGAAGGATAGATTACAACGATCCCAATGGGAAACCCAAGCAGTGGGAAATGGCAGTAAGGACTACGAGATCTGAAACGACAAATGTTGATGCAGTTTCCATAGTCTCAGTATTACACCATGAAAACAAAGCTAAAGAGTTGGTATTGGTGAAACAATTCCGTCCGCCATGTGAAAAAGTATTGATTGAAATGCCTGCTGGTTTGGTGGATCCTAAAGAATCAATAGAAACGACAGCTGTTAGAGAGCTTCTTGAAGAGACTGGCTACCACGGCACATTCCGTAAACAATCGCTGATTATGTTTAGCGATCCCGGGTTGACCAATGCAAATATGGTGTTGGCTCATGTTGATATTGATTTGAAGGACCCCAAAAACCAAAATCCAGTACCACAATTAGAGGAAAATGAGTTTATAGAAACGTTTACTTTGCCATTGGATAATTTGTTGGAGGAAATGGAAAAGGTTTGTCAAAAGGAAGGATGTTCTGTTGATGCTAGGTTGTATCATTTTGCTAAAGGTATAGAGTTGGCCAGAAGCTTCCAATTGTGAAGGAAGAGCTACGTAATTGAATAGAACAGGCGGTCAGCTAAACGCTCAAACTAATTGGTGTTATCTTCTCTGACTGTTGTAGTACTGAAGTTCTCCTCTCACTGGTGAATCCCCAACTTGTCGTGGGCAACATTCAAAAAATTTCATGCTCACTTCCAAAATATCTCACTCCACCCCCAGATTTCATCAACGCTTTTAATAGTGCAACCACGTCATGACGAATATAGATCCCACAACCCCTACAGATGAATCCGACACATGCTGTTTTTGCTTAGGCACTTCATTGGATATTCCTTCATTCGGCACAGTTCAAGATGCACAAGATATGTTAAAACCATGCTCCACATGCTCATTAGTTTGCCATCGAAGATGCTTGTTGGATTGGCTTGATACCATTCCTCCTGATAAATTGCGGATTATTCACTTAAGAGCTACATCTACTTCTTTTTTGAGAAGGATGGATCGAGAACACGCTAGTGACTTTGGGTTAGGACAAGCACCAAACACAAATACTACAGTAAGACTTGATTTAACAACACTGGCCCTTGAAAGTTGGTTTTACAATATTACCAACTTTGCCGCAAATGAGGATGGTGATACTGATGAAGACTCTCAGAATGGTTCGTTTGCTGATGATGAACATGATTTAGCTCATGATCAAGTGGTGGCGCGTAGGACTTCACATGGTAGTCATGATAGTCATGACGATAAAGCTGTTTTTCGCGACAATGAACACATGGTCTACATACTCGCCCCATGTCCGCAGTGTAAAAAATGGATCATGTTTTCCATGAAGAGGTCATTACTATTCACAATTCATTCAACCTTGAAATCCGCAGTAACGAAAGTGGTTCGATACGGTACGGTTTTCCTTGGGATAACTTCGGCACTCACGGGAGTGGTATCAATGGGTTACATTGGATTAACTAGTGTGGGATTGAAAATGATGGATAAAATTATTCCCGCACCATTGTTGATTCGCTTATTGACACGAAAATCATTGCTCCAATCACAAGGCACGTACTCTTCGTTGTCGAAAATACTATTTGGTAACTCATCAACATATGCAGTTGACAATTTAGAGCAAGCCTTAGTTCAAGGATTGATTGATCCCTTGAAATTTTCCCGTATTCCTGTTTTACCAATTGTCATGTATCGAGCAAGATCATCGTCTATTTTCAGGTTGATTTTTGGTCGTCGTGATGATGCGTTTCCTAGTGCATTAGTCACTGAGTTTATGATTAGTGCATATATATCCTCCATTGGTGACCATGCTTTAGTACGTGCTATATACAGAAACGTCAAGTCTGACTTCATCAATGGACTTCAACACGGGTTCAATTTTAATATGAATCCATTGAAAAACATTGATTTTCTTTCCACCAACAATATCATATCAATGTTGGTTCCATTGCGTTGGACTTATGATCTTCTTTATCGGCTTTCATTCAATCGTGCCTATTTCAATTTAACTATGGAGTCAAGACCAAGAGCAGTTGCAAATAGTCTAAGTGAAGCGGAAATCGATGAATTAGAGGGCTTGAATAATCAATTGAATGAATTAATCACCAAGCATAAGAAATTGTACCAAAATATCAATAAACGTGTTGAAGCAGACTCATCATCAAACATTCCCTTGATATCATCCTGGATCAAATTTGCCCACAAACAAATGTTGTATTTGCATGCTTTACGTAAGTCATGGCCCAAGTATATCAAGTTGAAGTTGATATCAAATGTGAAATTCACTTGGGCATGTCTTCGATATGACTACTCTTCTCCGTTAGCTGCCAATGGAGCCGTGATCAAAGTACTAACAACAATCTTTTGGCCGTATCTTGCATCAAAAGTGGGTCTACTTCTAGCCCCGTTATTGAGCAAACAATTGGACGCTTATAATAAACTACACATTGATAAAAAACTCCTCGTGGCAAACATTGTCGGGTTGGTGATTGTTGCCATTTGTAAGGAGATACCTCTGCTTTACATGGCGAGGGAAAAAGCGCAACAAATGTCACGTATTAGATCGGTTGATTCCCGTTCTCGCAATTTATTCAAGGGCTTGGTGTCAAGTATTGTGCATGAAGGCAGCAACGGATCTGATGGTGATGGTGACAATGACAATGGGGTTGGCGATGGTGCCGATGTTGATGATGGCACATTGGGAGAAGTGAGAGATGTCTTACTAAATGATCTTGTTGCTCTACCCGGTAATTTCCCAGAGTAAGCGCAAACTAAATTCAACAGATGTACTGTATAGTAAGTAATACATGTCTTATAATTGTACAAATTGTAAATGACTGTAAAAAAAGAATAACAAACAAAACAGAGTAGAGTTCAATTGCAAATGTCTTACTTGAGACAAAGTCTTCCTTTATTCATCATCATAATCCTCATCCTCTTCAACCTGTCTCATTGGAGGCTCAGGATCTTCCTCCTTCTTCGCATCAGGTTCCTCATTTTCGTTCTTCTCATCATCTGGTTTACTCTCCTTCACTTCAACATCATCCTTCTTGGTAGCTTCGGTAGCCGGAGCATCAGCACCAGCGCCAGCTGGCGAACCTTCCTTCTTCTCTTCACCACCTTCAGCCTTCTTTTCTACATCATCATTAACTTCAGACCTCTTGCGTTCTTCTTCATGTTTCTCTTCTCTAGCAGAAGTCTCACCTGTATGATGATGATCCTGCTCAACTGGTTTGCCATCACTACCGCGGTCACCGTTGTCCTTATTACCAGCAGGTATAGCCCCAGAAACGACTTCATCGGGATCATTGGGGTTAGCTCCATTTTCTTGCTCCTCTGCGTCATTGTTGCCAGTCACATTACTTGAAAAACGAGGAACTGAAGACTCTTCAGCTGGCACTGGTGGGACTTCAGCCGAAGAAGGAGTTCCTGGATTTGGTTGCTGAACTGACGCAGCTTCAGAAGTCTCAACGCTAGGTTTCAAAGAGACTGCAACTTCTTCCTGGATGGGCTTCGTCGAAGATTCATTTTGATGCTCAGGTTCGGAAGCAGTAGTTGCTTTTTGTCCTTCGGTATCCTTCTTTTTCAAAATCTTTTCCGAATCATCCTTTTCATCCAAATCGTGTTTCCCATTGTTTTGTGGGGCTGGAGATGCAGTTTTGCTATTTTCAGGTGCTGATTCTGCCGGGGCTGCTGCTGGTGCTGCTGCCGGTGCCGCCGTTGTTGCTACTGGTGGTTCTTCGGCCTGTTCTGTTGGCACAGATGGCGACTCTGGCTTGCTTTCAGCAACTTCCAGTGTTGGTTGTTTTTGCTGTTGCTCTTGTTGAGCAGATACACTTTTCGCCTCAGTGGCTGCTTGCTCTTGCTTCAAATTGGTTGCCAGTTCCTCAGCATGCGGAGTGGTTTCTGGCGTTTCCAGTTGTGCTGGTTGTTCAACTTTTGCAACATGAGGAGAGCTAGCACGCTCTGATTGTTTCGTTGAACTTTCAGACGTCAACACAGCATCATTAGGCTTTGGCGTTCTCTTTGCCTCCTTTTGTTTCGAATCCAATTGTGGTTTTGTTTCAATGGATGGATTAGAATTGTTTAAAGTGGGTAATGCTGGACTAGCCTGCAATGGCTCACTTTGATTCACTTGGATAGGAGGTTGAGGTTGATGAGAAGTTTGGCTGTTGAATTGCGATGGAGGTGGAGCCTGTTGGGGTATAGGAATTTGCTGGTGATGCTGCTGTGGTTGTTGATTGAGATTTGAACTTTGGTACTGAGCAAGACCTGCTGCAGTGCCTGGTTGTCCTTGTGGGTACTGGGGAATTTGTTGATGTGGTGGTGGTGCTGGCAATTGTGATCCATGTTGACTAGCTGCTGCTGTCAATTGCTGAGGTGCTGGACCTTCATTGTTTGGGGGAGGTGGAGCTTGTTGGGAATATTGATGCTGCAGCTGTTGTGCTGGTTGTTGCTGTGGATGTTGGTGCAGCGGTTGTTGTTGGTGCTGCTGGTGCTGTTGGTGCTGTTGGTGCTGTTGCTGTTGTTGCTGTTGATATTGTTGTTGTTGTTGTTGTTGTTGCTGCTGCTGTTGCCCGAAAGGTTGACCTGGCGCCGGACCACTTTGCAATTGTTGGCCTGGCTGCGGAGGCAGTCCTTGTTGACCTGGTTGCGGTGGCAGTCCTTGTTGACCTGGTTGCTGGTTACTCTCCAAAACCATTCCCTGGGGTAATCTTGGCTGTTGAATAGATGGAGGTGGTTGTGGAGCATGAGTATTACCCTCTTGTTGATACTTGATCAATTGATCTAATCTTGCCTTTATATGAGGATTCCCTGGATCTAATCTTTCTGCTTGTCTATAAGCATCTAATGCATCACTAATTTGATTATTACAAGTTTCATACAATGTTCCCAAATCGTACCAAACTTCACTAATGTATGGATTCAATCTAATGGCTCTAGTATAAGCATCCAAAGCATCACGATATTGACTGATTTGGTAATACAAGACCCCAATAGAACACCAAAAAGTTGGGTTTCTGGAGTCACGATTGACAGCTTGTTGGAAAGCTTCATAAGCAGCATTGAAATCACCTCTAATCATGTGGACCCTGCCCAAGTAATACCATGAATGAGCATCAGTCGGATCAATTTCCAACGATTGAGTCAAATATTTCAAAGCAATATTCAAGTCCTGTTGAAATGGTTCATGTCGGTGAGAGGATCCATTACTTTGACCTGGTGTTGGCGGATTCAGTTCAGCTTGAGAGTAAAGACAACCCAATTGTTGCAAGACCTTGGCGTGTTGAGGATTAACTTGCAATACTTTTTCATAAGCTTCTTTAGCTCCATTCCAATCCTTTTGTTGTTCCAAAACTGATCCAATTTGAAACCAAACATCAGGTTGAGTCAATGGCGGAGGCGGATTGTTCAAAATGTACTGGAAACACTCCAATGCTGGTTGCAATTTCCCCTGGTGTTTATAAATAATCCCCAATCGAAAATAAATTTCAGTGGCTTTTTCAAAATTAGGATCCAATTCCAATACACGAACAAATGCTTCTTCAGCATACTCCAATGACCCATAACGATCATAAAGAATACCAATACCATGCCATAATTTCGGTACATTGGGATTTTCCAAATAATACAATGCACGCTGATAAGCAGCATATGCTCTTTGTAAATCATCCAACATTAAATAACAATGGCCCAATAACCCCCAAGTTTCACCATTTTCGGGATTGAAATTAAGTGCTTGTTCATACAATTCTGCAGCCTTGAAAAACACATCTTTTGAACGGTAAACATTGGCTAGTTTGGTCAAGATTTCCGGGTTATTAGGGGAATGCCTCAATGCAGAGTCATATGCTGACATTGCACGATCGAAATCTCCCAAACTTTCAGCTAAAGAACCAATTGCTAACCAGGTAGATGCAGTTGTCTCACTAAGTGCATTTGAGGTGGGGTTGCCTTGACCAGGTTGTTGGGCTTGTTGGGCTTGTTGGGCTTGTTGGGCTTGTTGGGCTTGTTGGGCTTGTTGAGCCTGGGCTTGAGCTTGGGCTTGAGCTTGAGCTTGAGCTTGGGCCTGGGCTTGAGCTTGGGCCTGTGCCTGGGCTTGAGCCTGAGCTTGAGCAGCTGCTTGTTGGTTGGCAGTAGCTTGAGCCGCAGCTACAATCATTCCCGGACCTGTTGCATGAGGTGGTTGTTGTTGCTGATACTGGTATTGTTGCTGTTGCTGTTGTTGCTGTTGCTGTTGCTGTGGTGGTGGTGCACCCGAACCGGATTGTGGATGAACACCTCCATTCAAAGTTGGTGGTGGGGGCTGTTTATTCCCAACAACAATTGAGTGTGCTGGATTATACATTGCAAGTGGAATCTAATCGGTCAGGATGCGTTTACTAATCAAATGTATACCACTGTCTCTCTGTGTTTATATGTATGGAGGAGATGTAGTCAAGTAAGATTGGTTGTTGCAAAAAGAATGCCTTTGGGGCTCAATTTTTGGTTGTCTTCCTGTTTTTTTTTTTCTTTCTTTCTTTCTTTTGGGACTGTCTTTGGTTTGAGTTTTTTCTTCTTTTTTTTTTTTTTTTTTTTTTTTTTTTT